>Ga0207868_1000013_pt1 | contig 284378 bp, 225 predicted proteins | sample Passage237B_FD_187370 | JGI IMG/M metagenome (GOLD analysis project Ga0207868, IMG submission 187370) | Cellulose adapted compost microbial communities from Newby Island Compost Facility, Milpitas, CA, USA - Passage2 37B (SPAdes) (version 3) ...
GCAGCCGCGCCGATGGTAGTGTGCATGCGCATGCAAGAGTAGGTCATCGCCAGGGCCTTATCCAAAAGCCCCGCTTCTCATGAAGCGGGGCTTTTTCTTTGACTTCGGCTTCACGCAAACAGAAGCCTTCCAACACCTGAAATCCACGACTTGTCCACAGCTTTTTCCCGTGCGACGACCGGTGCGTCGCCGTATCATGGACACCGCTTTGCGAAGGGTACGCACATGGCCGTCAGTTTTCCCAGTCCACGCCAGGAACGCCCGCAGCAGGATGCTCGTATCGAAGCGTTGCGCGTGCCCCCGCACTCGATCGAGGCGGAACAGGCCGTACTTGGTGGCCTGATGCTGAGCGCTAGGGCTTGGGACCAGGTGGCCGACAAGCTCTCCGAAGAGGATTTCTACCGCCACGACCATCGCCTGATTTTCCGCGCCATCGGTCAGTTGGCGGGCGAAAACCAGCCCTGTGATGCGGTCACGCTGGGCGATTGGTTCCAGCGGAACGGATTGGCGGATCAGGTCGGCGGCGCCAATTACGTGATCGAACTGGCGACCACCACGCCGTCGGCCGCGAACATCGTCGCGTATGCCGAAATCGTGCGCGAAAAGGCGATCCTGCGTAGCCTGATCGAAGCCGGTACGCGACTGGTCAATGATGCGTTCCAGCCCGAAGGGCGCAGCAGCCAGGAGGTGCTGGAAGAAGCCGAAAAGGCGGTCTTCCAGATTGCCGAGGCGCGTGCACGCGGACGACGCGGGCCGCAGCCGATGCGCGGCGCATTGACCGAAGCTTTCCGGATCCTGAGCGATCGCTCCCAGAACAAAAACAAGATCACCGGCGTGCCGACCGGATTCGTCGATTTCGACGACATGACCGCGGGCTTGCAGCCTTCCGACCTCATCATCATCGCCGCACGTCCGGCGATGGGTAAGACCTCGCTGGCCTTGAACATGGCCGAACACGCTTCGCTCAAGACCGGCAAGGCGGTGGCGGTGTTCTCGATGGAAATGTCGGCGAGTCAGTTGGCCTTCCGTCTGATTTCCTCGCATGGCGGCATCGACCAATCGCGCCTCAAGACCGGCCAGCTCGAGGACGAGGATTGGCCGCGTGTTTCCAGTGCGATCACGCTGTTGTCGCAATCGCGCCTGTTCATCGATGACACGCCGGCACTTTCGCCCGGCGAGTTGCGTTCGCGTGCGCGACGGCTGGCGCGAGACAACGGTGGGCTTGGACTGATCGTGATCGACTACCTGCAGCTGATGCAGGTGCCCGGGAACCGGGAAAACCGCGCCACCGAAATCTCCGAGATTTCGCGTTCGCTGAAAGCCTTGGCGAAGGAATTGAACGTGCCGGTGATCGCGCTGTCGCAGCTCAACCGCTCGCTCGAAAGCCGCACCGACAAGCGTCCGGTGATGGCCGACCTGCGCGAATCGGGCGCCATCGAGCAGGATGCCGACATGATCGTCTTCATCTACCGCGACGAGTACTACAACAAGGAAAACACCACGAAGAAGAACATCGCCGAAGTCATCATCGGCAAGCACCGTAATGGTCCGACCGGGACGGTGGAATTGTTCTTCAATGGCCAGTACACGCGCTTCGACAACCTCGAGAGCCGTTCGTATTCGGGAGACTTGGGGTGAGTCGAGCCGTCGTCGCGCACGTCGATACGGCGGCCATCGTCCGGAATTACGCGCGGCTCAAGGCGCTGGCGCCGCAGAGCCGTACGCTCGCGGTGGTCAAGGCGAATGCTTATGGCCATGGCATCGAAACCGTTGGACGCGCGTTGCGTGGCGCGGACGGTTTCGGCGTCGCCGCTCTGGGCGAAGCCATCGCCTTGCGCGAGGCCGGGCTGACCGGACCCATTGTGTTGTTTGCCGGATTCGATGCTCCGGAAGATCTGCCGCTGCTGCGGCAGTTGTCGGTGTGGCCGGTCGTGCACCATGCGGCGCAGATCGACATGCTGGAAGTCGAAGGCGCGGCCGAGCCTTTGACCGTGTGGCTGAAGGTCGACAGCGGCATGCATCGTCTCGGCTTTCCGCCGGACGAGGTGCATGCCGCCTTGGCGCGTCTGCGCGCCTTGCCGAATGTCGCCCCGGACATCGTGCTGATGAGCCACTTCGCGGCCGCCGACGAACCCGGCAGCGATGCGACTGCAAGGCAGCTTGAAACCTTCAATGCCGCAACGGCTGGTTTGAACCTTCCCCGCTCCTTGGCCAACTCCTCGGCCGTGCTTGGGCATCCGAAGGCGCACGGCGATTGGAACCGTCCCGGCGGCATGCTGTACGGCCTGTCCACGCAAGTTGGCCAGTGCGGAGCGGATTTCGGCATGGAGGCCGCGATGCGGCTTTCGACCAAACTCGTGTCGGTGCATGCGATGCGTGCGGGCGACCGCATTGGCTATGCGGGAACGTTCGCGTGCCCGACCGACATGACCATCGGCGTGGCGGCGATCGGTTACGGCGACGGCTATCCGCGCCATGCTGCGACCGGGACGCCGGTATTGGTCGAAGGTCATCGCGTGCGGCTCGTCGGCCGCGTTTCGATGGATCTGGTCGCACTGGATCTGAGCGGCGTGCCCAACCCGCGCTGCGGTATGGAAGTCGTGCTGTGGGGCGATGGCCTGGCGGTGGAAAGCGTGGCCGCGGCGGCGAACACGATCAGTTACGACATGACTTGTGGCCTGACTCGGCGCGTGGCGTTCCAATACCTCTGATCCGTCGAAGGACGGCATCCCTGTGATCCGCTACGCTTCGGACATGAACACGCGTCGCCGTCCGCCTTCGATTTCTTCCTCGTCCGGCTCAATGTCGCGGAGCGGGAAAACGGCGGTTTCCCAGCCTCTGGTTTCCGAAGACGATGCCGCGCTGTTCCGGGAAGCGATCGGCGCAACTGTGGGCGAGGTCCGGCAATTTGCTCCGGCGGCTCCTGCCCCGCGTCCTGCGCCACCGAAACCCGAGGCACGCTCCTTCCAGCGCGACGAGGAAGAGGCGTTGCGCTTGTCGCACGAGTCGCCCTTCGAGGCTGCGCCCGAGGCGCTCGGCGATTTCCTCGAGTACCTGCGCGATGGCCTGCCGCCGAAGCTGCTGAAACGGCTCAAGCGAGGGCATTTTTCGGTGCAGGACGAGATCGACCTGCATCGGATGAGTCGTGTCGAAGCCGAAGCCGTGCTGCGCCTTTTCCTCGCCGAAGCCCGGCGGCGCGATCATCGCTGCGTGCGGATCGTGCACGGCAAGGGCCTGCGCTCCGGAGAGAGTGGTCCGGTGCTGAAGGCGATGGTGGACCGGATGCTGCGCCTACGGGGCGACGTGCTGGCCTTTGCCTCCGCACCGGCGCGGGATGGCGGCAGCGGTGCGGTCGTGGTGTTGCTCGCGGCCTGAAGACGCGCAAATGAAAATGGCGGACGACGCAGGTCGTCCGCCACTCCATTGGATCGGTTGAGCCGCGAAGCCACGCTTACGACGGCAGCAGGTCCTTGACCAGCTTGACCAGCTGCGCCTCGTTGACCGGCTTGGTCAGGTAGGCCTTCGCACCCTGGCGAATGCCCCACACGCGATCGGTTTCCTGATCCTTGGTCGTGACCAGCACGATCGGGATGTGCGAGGTCGAAGGTTCCTTCGAAATCGAACGCGTGGCTTGGAAGCCGTTGAGGTTCGGCATCACCACGTCCATCAGGATCAGGTCGGGCAGCTCCCGCTTGGCGGCTTCCACGCCCTGTGCACCGTCCTCAGCCGTGATCGTCTCGTGACCGAGGCGCTCGATGATGAGTTTCATGCCCATCAGCTGGGAGGGGGAATCGTCGACGATAAGGACACGAGCCATGATTTCCTCGCTTGAAGCAGTCGCCGAAGGATTCGGCGCACCCTGTAGTTTTTGGATTCTATCCGCACCATGCGCGGCGCGGAAGATGAATGGATGAAAGATTGTTGCAGTGGTTGGGCCTGTGATCAATGCCGCAGGCGACGGGCGGTCGTTCAGGCGGCGATTTTGACCACGATCCGGCCAAGGGCCTGGCCGGCCATCATCGTGGCGAAAGCGTCGGGCAGTTCGTCGAGACTGATTTCGCGCTTGAAAATGGCATCCAGTCGGTCCGGCTTCCAAGCGTCGCCGAGCTTTTCCCACACGGCTTCGCGATCGGCGCGTTGGCTGCCGGAAGCCGCGATGCCGATGATCGACACGCCGCGCAGGATGAACGGCATCACCGTGGTGTGCAGTTCCGATCCGCCCGCCATGCCGTAGCTGGCGATATTGCCGTAAGGCTGGATCGTACGCGTCAGGCCTTCGAGCATTTCCCCGCCAACGCCATCCAGCGCGCCCGCCCAAGTCGCCTTTTCCAGCGGGCGCTTGCCCCAGTGCAGGTTCTTGCGCGAAATCACCTGCTTGGCGCCGAGCTGGGTGAGGAAGTCGAGCTGTTCCTCGAACTTGCCGGTGATGGCGTGGACTTCGTAACCGGCCTTGGTGAACAGGTTGATGGCGATGGTGCCAACGCCGCCGCTCGCGCCGGTGATGACGATCGGGCCTTGTTCCGGGCACTGGCCGAGCCGCTCCATGCGCAACAGCGCCAGCGCGGCGGTATAGCCGGCGGTGCCGAGGATCATGGATTCCTTCGGCGACAGGCCGGACGGCAGCGGGATCACCGCGCTGGCCGGCACGCGCACGTATTCCGAATAGCCGCCGTCCAGCGTCTCGGACAGGCCGCAGCCGGTGACGATGACGCGGTCGCCTTCCTTGATGTGCGCGACCTGCGACGCCGCCACGGTGCCGGCGACGTCGATGCCGCCGTTCAACGGATACTTCTTGAGGATCGCACCGCGTCCGGTTCCGGCCAAGGCGTCCTTGTAGTTCACCGAGGAATACTCGGCGCGGATCACCACGTCGCCTTCGGTGAGCGCATCGAACGACAAGGACTCGAGGCCGGCGCGCCAACCGGCATCGGTTTTGCCGTGGATGCGGAAGGCGCGGAAGCTCGAAGGAATGGACACGGGCGACTTGGCTCGCGGACTCAGTTGGCTTTGTGGATGGCGCGCTTGTCCACGGCCATCGCAGCGTCGTGGATGGCTTCGGAAAGCGTCGGGTGCGCGTGGCAGATGCGGGCGAGGTCTTCGGCGGAGCCGGAGAACTCCATCGCCAGCACGCCTTCGTGCACCAGTTCCGAAACGCCGACGCCGATCAGGTGCAGACCGAGCACGCGGTCGGTTTCAGCGTGCGCGATCACCTTCACGAAGCCCGCCGGTTCGGCCATCGCCACGGCGCGGCCGACGGCGGCGAACGGGAAGCTGCCGGTCTTGTACGGCACGCCTTCAGTCTTGAGCTGCTGTTCGGTCTTGCCGACCCAGGCGATTTCCGGCTCGGTGTAGATGACGTAGGGAATCGTGTCGAAGTTGACGTGGCCGGGCAGGCCGGCGATCAGTTCCGCCACCGCGATGCCTTCCTCGAAACCCTTGTGCGCCAGCATCGGGCCACGCACGCAGTCGCCGATCGCCCAGACGCCTTCGGTGCCGGTGAAGCAGTGGTCGTCGACGACGATCTGGCCGCGCTCGTTCAACTGCACGCCCGTGCCTTCGGCCAGCAGGTTCTTCGTCGCGGCGCGACGGCCGACGGCGACCAGCAGCTTGTCGACGGTCAGCGTCTTTTCGCCGGACGCGTCGGTGTAGGTGATGACGACTTCCTTGTTCTTGCCCTTGCCGGCGACTTCGGTTTTTGAAACCTTCGCGCCGAGCAGGATTTCGAGGCCCTGCTTCTTGAACTCGCGTGCGGCCAGCTTCGAGACTTCCGCATCGGCGGCGGGCAGGAAATCGGGCAGGGCTTCAAGGATCGTCACTTCCGCGCCGAGGCGCTTCCAGACGCTGCCCAGTTCCAGGCCGATCACACCGGCGCCGATCACGGCCAAGCGCTTGGGAACGCTGGTGAAATCCAGCGCGCCGGCGTTGTCGACGATGTACTCGCCGTCGAACTTCGCGAACGGAAGCTCGATCGAATCCGAACCCGCGGCCAGGATCACGTGCTTGGCGGCCAGTTCGATCTCGTCGCCTTCGTGCTGCTTCACCTTCACGACCTTGCCCGGCTGCAGCTGGGCGAAGCCGTAGTACGGCGTGATCTTGTTGGCCTTGAACAACGAGGCGATGCCGCCGGTGAACTGCTTAACGATCTTGTCCTTGCGGCCGATCATCGCTTCGACGTCGAGCTTGGCGTCCTTGAAGCTGATGCCGTGTTCGCCGAACAGATGGTGCATGTTCCAGTACTGGCGGCTGGAATCCAGCAGCGCCTTGGACGGAATGCAGCCCACGCGCAGACAGGTGCCGCCCAGTGCGGGCTTACCGTCCTTGCCGAGCGCGGCGTCGATGCAGGCGGTTTTCAGGCCGAGCTGCGCGGCGCGGATCGCGGCGTGATAGCCGGCCGGGCCGGCGCCGATGACGACGACGTCGAATTGTTCGCTCATGGTCGTTCCTTACAGGCCGAGCAGCATGCGGTGCGGGTTTTCGAGCTGGTTCTTGATGTCCACCAGGAACAGCACCGCGTCCTTGCCGTCGATGATGCGGTGGTCGTAGGAGATCGCCACGTACATCATCGGCGCCACGACGACCTGGCCGTTCTCGACGATGGCGCGCTCCTTGATCGCGTGCATGCCGAGGATCGCCGACTGCGGCGGGTTCACGATCGGCGTGGAGAACAGCGAGCCGAAGGTGCCGCCGTTGGTGATCGTGAAGGTGCCGCCCTGAAGGTCTTCCAGCTTCAGGCCGCCTTCGCGCGCCTGCTTGGCGAACGTCGCGATGGAGCGCTCGACGTCGGCGAAGCTCATGCGTTCGACGTTGCGCAGCACCGGCGTGACCAGGCCCTTGTCGGTGGAAACGGCGACGGAAATGTCGGCGTAGCCGTGGTAGATGATGTCGTTGCCATCGACCGAGGCGTTGATGATCGGATGACGCTTCAGGGCTTCCGCCGCCGCCTTGGCGAAGAAGCTCATGAAGCCGAGCTTGATGCCATTGGCCTTCTCGAAGGATTCCTGCAGTTCCTTGCGCAGCTGCATCACCTTGGAGAGGTTGATCTCGTTGAACGAGGTCAGCATCGCGATCGAGTTCTTCGACTGCATCAGGCGCTCGGCGATGCGGGCGCGGATGCGCGTCATCGGCACGCGTTCTTCCGGACGCGGGCCGCCGCCGCCCTTGATGTGGTTGAGGATGTCTTCCTTCGTCACCGCGCCGCGACGGCCGGTTCCGGTCACATCGGCCGGATTGACGTTGTTCGAGGCCGCGGTGAACTTCGCGCCCGGCGGCAGCGAGTCGGCAGCGGCCGGCGCGGCGGCCTTGGCGGGAGCCGGAGCCGCAGCAGCCTTCGGCGCTTCGGCCTTGGGCGCTTCCACGGCCGCCGGAGCCGCGGCGACAACCGCGCCTTCCTCGATGATCGCCAGCAGCTGCTGGCTGGTCACCGTGTCGCCCTGCTTGAACTTGATTTCCTTCAGCACGCCATCGACCGGCGAGGGCACTTCCAGCACAACCTTGTCGGTTTCCAGATCGAGCAGGTTCTCATCGCGCCGGACGGCATCGCCGACTTTCTTGTGCCAGGTGGCGATGGTGGCGTCGGAAACGGATTCGGGCAGTACCGGGACTTTGACTTCAGTGGCCATGATGGGCGTCCTGCTTGTGGGTCGATGTTGGTGTTCGATGGGGTTATTCGGCGACGGTCTTGTTGCCGAGCGGATTGACCAGCGCATCGGCGATCAGCTGCGCCTGTTCGGCGACGTGCTCGTTGAAGTGGCCGGCGGCCGGCGAGGGCGAGCGCGCGCGGCCGGCGTAGTGCAGTTCCTGCTTGTCGGCGAGGCAGAAGTTCAGGTGGTGGCGGATCTGGTACCACGCGCCCTGGTTCATCGGCTCTTCCTGGCACCAGACCACCTGCGCCTTCGGGAAGCGCGCCAGCTCGGCGGAAAGCGCCTCGCGCGGGAACGGATAGAGCTGTTCCACGCGCACGAAGGCGACGTCGGTCTGGCCACGCTTTTCGGCGTCCTCGACCAGGTCGTAATACACCTTGCCGGAGCAGACCACGACGCGCTTGACCTTCTTCGGGTCGGCCTTCGAGTCGCCGATCAGCGTCTGGAACTCGCCGTTGGCCAGCTCGTCCAGCGTCGAGACCGCGAGCTTGTGGCGCAGCAGCGACTTCGGCGTCATCACGACCAGCGGCTTGCGCGTGGTCATGTGCATCTGGCGGCGGATCATGTGGAAGGCCTGCGCCGGCGTGGTCGGCACGCAGACCAGCATGTTTTCCAGCGCGCAAAGCTGCAGGAAACGCTCGAGGCGCGCGGAGCTGTGCTCGGGGCCCTGGCCTTCGTAGCCGTGCGGCAGGAACAGCGCGAGGCCGCTGATGCGGTCCCACTTGGCTTCGCCGGCGGCGATGAACTGGTCGATCACGACCTGCGCGCCGTTGGCGAAGTCGCCGAACTGCGCTTCCCAGATGCACAGCGTGTTCGGATCGGCGGTGGAATAGCCGTATTCGAACGCCATCACTGCTTCTTCGGAGAGCAGCGAGTCGATGACCGTGGCGTCGTCGGCATCCTTCACCAGCTGCCGCAGCGGCAGGTAGTAACGGTCCGTCTTCTGGTCGTGCAGGATCGCGTGGCGATGGAAGAAGGTGCCGCGGCCGGCGTCCTGACCGACGAGGCGCAGGCGATGGCCTTCGGACAGCAGCGTGGCGTAGGCGAGGTTCTCGGCAAAGCCCCAGTCGCCCGGCAGTTCGCCCGCGCCCATCTTGTTGCGGTCTTCGTAGATCTTCGCCACGCGCGCATGCAGCGTGACATCGGCCGGAATGGTGTTGATGACCTTGGACAGTTCGACCAGCTTCTTCTTGTCGACGCGGGTGTCGACCTTGTCGCTCAGCTTGCCGGAAAGGTACTTCGACCAGTCGATGTGGATTTCGTAGTCTTCCGGCTTGGACGGCGCCAGCTCGGTGGTGACTTCGCCCGAATCGAGCTTGTTGCGATAGCCGTCGACCAGCGCCTTGGCCTCGTCGGCCGTGATCACGCCGGCGGCCTCGAGGCGCTTGGCGTACAGCTCGCGCGTGGTCGGGTGCTTGCGGATCGCCTGGTACATCACCGGGTTGGTCGCGGCCGGTTCGTCGGCCTCGTTGTGGCCGTGGCGGCGGTAGCAGACCAGATCGATCACCACGTCCTTCTTGAACTGCTGGCGGAAGTCGTAGGCCAGCTGGGCGCAGAACACCACGGCATCCGGATCGTCGGCGTTCACGTGCAGCACCGGCGCGCCGACCATCTTGGCGACGTCGGTGCAGTACAGCGTCGAGCGCGCGTCGTCGCGCGTGCTGGTGGTGAAGCCGATCTGGTTGTTGATGACGACGTGAACCGTGCCGCCGACGGCGAAACCGCGCGCCTGCGACATCTGGAACAGCTCCATGTTGACGCCCTGGCCAGCGAATGCGGCGTCGCCGTGGATCAGGATCGGCAGCACGGCGTGGCGATCGTTGTCGGAACGGCGCTCCTGGCGCGAGCGCACCGAGCCTGCGACGACCGGATTCACGATTTCCAGGTGCGACGGATTGAACGCCAGCGCCAAGTGGACCGGCGCGCCGGGCGTGGCGATGTCGGCCGAGAAGCCCATGTGGTACTTCACGTCGCCGGTGTGGGCGCGGTGTTCGGCTTCGGCGTGCTCGAACTTGCCTTCGAACTCGTCGAACAGCTTGCGCGGGTTTTTGCCGAGGGTGTTGACCAGCACGTTGAGGCGGCCACGGTGGGCCATGCCGATGACGATGTCCTTGACCTTGTCCATGCCGGACTGGCGGATCACGGTGTCCAGCAGCGGGATCAGCGACTCGCCGCCTTCCAGCGAGAAGCGCTTCTGGCCGACGTACTTGGTGTGCAGATAGCGTTCCAGGCCTTCGGCGGCGGTGATGCGCTCCAGCGTGCGGCGGCGCAGTTCATTGGAAAGGCCGTAATCGCCGCCCGCGCTCTCCAGGCGCTGGTAGATCCACTGGCGCTGCTCGACCTCGGCGATGTGCATGAATTCCGCGCCGATCGAGCCGGTGTAGGTGGCCTTGAGGCGCGCGAGCAGGTCGCGCAGCTTCATCGTCGGCTGGCCGGCGATGCCGCCGGTGCCGAATTCCTTGTCCAGGTCGGCCGGGGTCAGGTTATGGAAATCGAGTTCCAGATCCGGCGGCGGGTTCGGCGGCGCCAGCCCGAGCGGATCGAGCTTTGCGCCCAGATGGCCGCGCGAGCGGTAAGCCGTGATCAGGCGGCCGACATTGCGGCCCAGCTCCTTGGATTCGGGCGTGGTCGAGCTGCTGCCGTTCGTGTAATTGGCGAGTTTCGCAGCCTCCACGATGCGGAAGCGCGCGTCCGAATGCGGCACGTCACCGGCTTCGCGCCCCTTGAAGGTTTCGAAGTACGCGGCCCACTGCGGGCTCACGCCGGCCGGATCGGCCAGCCATTGTTCGTACAGGTCTTCGACGAAATCGGCGTTGCCGCCGGCCAGTTGCGAGGATTGCTTGAATTGCTGGATCAGGCTGCTCACGGATGCCTTGCCAGACCGGCGTTGCCGGTACTTTGCGGTGGGGAGGAAATCGCGCGCCGCCACGACGGGCGCGGCGCAGTCAGCCCAAAATTATAGCCGGCCCGTATGGGCGCCGGAACCGCGACGAAGGTGGATATTCACAATTTCCGGCAAGGGTTGCGGGCATTTGCGTTGCGGGTTTGCGGAGCGTTCAGGCGATCAGGCCAGGGCCCGCAATTCCGTCGCAGGCCGGGCCCGCTCCCAGACTTCGTCGAAATAATCCGCCAGTTGCCGCGCGCGTGAACCGCCGTCGAGGTTGGCCATGGCCTCGAAACGGCTGGCGATGGGGCGGAAAACATAGCCGTCGCGGTCGTTGAGCGTGAAAGCGGACGGATATTGCGTGTCCGGCTCCTCCTCGACGATGCGGAATTCGAAATGACTCGGTAGCCGCTGCGCCAGCGCGATCAGACCGTGGACCTCGCGCGTGGCGCGGGTGGCGTCGTGCACCAGGACGCGGGTCCTGGCTGCCTTCACCGTGGTCGCGAAGCTCCGGAACGCTTCCAGTGCTTCGGGCGTATTGAGCATCGGCGGGTCGAAATCGCGGGTATAGAGGCGCAATTCGCGCCGTGCTCCGGCAATGACATCCAGCGTCATGCGCTTGAGCGCGTCGAAGCTGTCGATTTCGATGACGCGGTTGGCGTCGGCGTCGTTGTCGTCCGGCTCCGACGGCTCCGGGCGCGGGCGGCGCAGCGCCAGCGAGAGTTTCATGCTGCGATGGGGAATGCCGGCTTCCTCGTACTCGTCGCCGAATGCGACGAAGCCGAATTTCTCGTAAAAACCGATGGCGTGGGTCTGCGAATGCAGCTCCAGGGTCGGGTAGTGCAATTGCTGGGCGCGCTCGATCAGGCCCGAAAGGATCGCGGCGCCCACGCCCTTGCCGCGCCATTCCTTCAACACCGCCATGCGGCCGATGGTCAGCTCCGGCGTGAGCCTTCCGGTGCCGATGGGGCGGCCGTGCGTATCGCGGGCGATCAGGTGGAAGCTCGACCGATCGAGGTCGTCCCATTCCTCTTCGGGCGTAACGTTCTGTTCCTGGATGAACACCGGTTCCCGCACGGCGCGCAGGTCCGGCAACTGGGTTTCGTAGTCGATCGGCTCGATCGTGAACGGAGCGGTATTCATCGGCATTCCCCCATGGCGTGATGGCAAATCAGCGTTTGCTCGGGCACAGGATGCCGCGCTTTACCCACGCCTGCACCTGTTCCCGGTCGGTCGCATCGAGCGCCGCGAGCAGCGTGGCGGAGAGCGGCTCGCGTTTGCCCATCGCCGCGGCCAAGGTCCGGGAGCAACGGAAGCTTTCGCCGTCAATCGTGACTTCGGCCGCACCCGTCACGCTGCGCCAGGTGCAGCGTGCCAGTGGATGCAGGTGCAGGAGCGCGCCCTTGTCGAGGCGTTGTTGCAGCTGCGCCGCGCTCAAGGGCCGCGGTGGCGGCGCGATCTGCCCGGCGCTGCGGTAGCACGTGGAAAAATCCGCGAACCATGCTGCGAGTGCGTCGTCGGACAGTTCGCTCAGGCTCGACAGCGCGGCGCGCAGACGCCGCAGCACCGGCGTGCCGATGCTGCCGTCGGCTTCGCGCATGGAAAGGTCCGGATCGGCGTAGCGCGAATCCTCGGGAAGCTTTTCCGCCAAGGTCTCGGCCAGATCGACCAGCAATTCGCCCCGCGAAGGCGCGCGCATGCCAACCGACAGCGTGAGGCATTCGTCCAGCGCCACGCCGTGATGCGGCACGCCGGGCGGCAGGTAGAGCATGTCGCCCGGTTCCAGGATCCAGTCGTGCGTCGGGGTGAATTGCCGCAGCTGCTTCAGTTCCACGTCGGGCCGGAAATCTGTCGGCGGATTCGCGGAGGCGTCGATCATCCAGCGCCGCCGTCCCAGGCCTTGCAGCAGGAACACGTCGTACTGGTCGATGTGCGCGCCGACCGAGCCGCCTTCCACGGCGTAGCTCACCATGATGTCGTCGATGCGCCAGCGTGGCAGGAAGTCGAAATGTGGAAGCAGCGCGCCCACGTCCGCGTCCCATTTGTCCACGTCCTGCACCAGGATCGTCCAGTCGCGTTCGGGCAAGGTCGCGAACACGGATTCGGGCAGGGGGCCGGTCTGCACGCTCCATCCATCGGTTTTCCGGTCGTGCCGGATCAGGCGCGACAGCGCGCCTTCCTCGCAGGAAAGTCCCGCCAGTTCGTCCGGAGAAATCGGGCTGACGAAGGCCGGAAAGGCGTTGCGGATCAGAAGCGGCTTCTTCTGCCAGAACTCGCGCAGGAAGCGGGCTGGCGGTATGCCGAGGGGAAGGTGGGAGCGGGCGTTGATTTCCATGATCCGCGTATTGTGACGGATCGGCGCATCGGCCGTCGTGTCACAGCATCGCGTTCAAGGCGAAGCGGTTCGCTCCGGCAGGTCATGGGGTGATCGAAGCGGTGGCTTCCGATCGCCCACGAAGAGCCATGGGTCGTCCACCCTGCTGAGCTGAAGGAAATCCGGCAGTGGCTTGTCCTGGCGCCTGCTCAAACGGCCCGCGCCAGCGATTCCGCCAGGCCGACGTAGCTGGCGGGCGTCAGTTCCAGCAGTCGCGCCTTGGCTTCCGCAGGAAGTTCGAGCGAGGCGATGAAGGCGCGCATGGATTCCCGGGTGATGCCTTGGCCGCGGGTCAGGGCTTTCAGCTGCTCGTAGGGATTGGGCAGGCCGTGGCGGCGCATCACGGTCTGCACCGCTTCGGCCAGCACTTCCCACGAGGCGTCCAGATCGTCGGCCAGGCGCTGCGCGTTGACTTCGAGCTTGCCCAGGCCCTTGGCGAGCGAATCCAGCGCGATCAGCGTGTGGCCGAACGCGGTTCCCACGGCGCGAAGCACGGTCGAGTCGGTCAGGTCGCGCTGCCAGCGACTGATCGGCAGCTTTTCCGAGAAATGCCCGAACAGGGCGTTGGCGATGCCGAAATTGCCTTCGGCGTTCTCGAAGTCGATCGGGTTGACCTTGTGCGGCATGGTCGAGCTGCCGACCTCGCCTTCCTTCAGTTTTTGCTTGAAGTAGCCGAGCGAGACATAGCCCCAGATGTCGCGCGCCAGATCGATCAGGATGGTGTTCGCGCGTCGCGTCGCGTCGCCGATTTCCGCGATGCAGTCGTGCGGCTCGATCTGGGTCGTGTACGGGTTGAACACGAGTCCCAGCCCTTCGACGAAGGATTGCGCGAACGCGGGCCAGTCCACGTCCGGATACGACACCGTGTGCGCGTTGTAATTTCCGACCGCGCCGTTGATCTTGCCGGTGAATTCCACCACTTCGATCTGCGCGATCTGCCGTTCCAAGCGCGCCACGACGTTGGCGATTTCCTTGCCGAGCGTGGTGGGCGAGGCGGTTTGCCCGTGCGTGCGCGAGAGCATCGGCTGCACCGCCTGTGCGTGCGCGAGCTTGCGCAGCGCGGTGGCGATGTTGCGCAGCGCCGGCGTCAGCACGCTGTGGCGCGCCTGCGACAGCATCAGCGCGTAGGAAAGGTTGTTGATGTCCTCGCTGGTGCAGGCGAAATGCACGAATTCCAGCGCGGGAGCGAGCTCCGCGTCGCTTTCGAGCTTCTTCTTGATGAAGTATTCGACCGCCTTCACGTCGTGGTTCGTGGTGCGTTCGATCGCTTTCACCGCTTCTCCGTCTTCTTCCGAGAAATCCGCCGCGAGGCTGCGCAGGCGCTGCGTGGCCCCGGGCGAGAACGGTTTCAGCTCGGCGATGCCCGGCTCGTTCGCGAGCGCGATCAGCCATTCGATCTCGACCTTCACCCGGGTCTTGATCAGGCCGAATTCGGAAAACACCGGGCGCAGCGCGTCGACCTTGTTCGCGTAACGGCCGTCGAGCGGGGAAAGGGCGGTGAGGCTGGAAGTCATGGCGTGCGCGTCGGTGCAGGGGAATCCGTAATTTTAGCCGGTTCGGCCCAGTTTTCCGGCGTTGTCGCCACCCGCACCACCGGATAAAGGTTCAGGCGGCTGTCGTACGAAGGCGAGCGGCGGAAGAAGAAGTCCAGTCGCGCCATCGGATTGCCGGCGAACTGCGGATCCTCGAGGCGCTTGGCGAATTCCTCGCGCAGTGCCGGATCGGCGGCGAGCTGTTCGCGTGCCACGGCTTCCGCGACGTAGGGCTCCATGTATTCCTTGCGCTCGAAGGCGTTCGCGAAGAAGCCCCATGCGGCGTAGGAATCCGGCGCCTGCGGTTCCAGCAGTTCGGCCACGAGTCGCGCTTTCGGCTGCGCCATGGGAACGAACAGCGCGCCCGCGACGAACGACACGGCTTCCGGCTTCCATTCGCCCTTGAAGGTCATGGTCTGGTGGCCTTCGGTCGAGCGCGGCGAGAAGCCGACTTCATCCGCCCGGAAGGTTTCGGCATCGAGCCCGGCCACCGGCTTTTCGAGGCGGCGGGAAACGATGCCGTGCGTCGCGAGTTTCTGTTCGATCTGCGCCGCGAACGCGGGCGGAACCAGATAGCCGCCGCGCGGCGCGCGCGTCACCAGCGCCGGCTCGAGCTGGTCGCGCAGCGGAATCTTCCAGACCTGCGGCGTGCTCTCGTCGTAGCGCGTCATCAGGGAGCCGGAGATTTCCGACGGCGTGCGGGTGTAGGCGTAGCCGCGGAACTCGACGGTGCGCGCTTCGTCCTTTGCCACGTAGGTGAGCGTCATTTCCTGTCCGCCCAGCTTCGTCGCGGCTTCGTCGGCGGCCTTGGCGGCGGCCAGCCATTGTTTCCCGTGTTTCGCCGCCTGTTCCAACGTGGCGATGATGGCGTTTCGGGTAATTCGCACGCGCACCGGATATTCCTTCCACGAGTGCGTTTCCACCAGCATTCCGAAGCGGTTGCGCAGCCAGTAGTAGCCGGTCGAGAAGCGCGGCGGATAGATGCTTTCGGTGAAGCCGGAGGACGGGTCGTCGTACTTGTCGAAGGACGGATAGAAATCCAGCGGCAAAGAACCTTGCTTGGCCAGCTCTGCCAGCAAGGCGTCGCTGAGCGCCTTTCCGTGCCGGGCAAGTGCGGCGTCGCCGGCGTGGCGCGGTTCGATCTGGATCGACACGTCGTGCTCGAACTGCGCGCCGTCGGTGGCGTGCAGGTCGACCGTGAGGATCGGGTCCCAGCGGTTCGCCAGCGCCAGCATCGCCTGCATTTCCGGGCTTTCGGCCTTGGCGTAGTCGCGGTTCAGGTTGTAGTTCTGTGCCGTGGTGCGCCAGCCCATTTCCTCCGGGCCACGCTGGTTCGGCCGGTTCCAGCGGCCGAAGCGTTCGTGGCCGTCGACGTTGAACACCGGCACGAACAGCATCACGACGTGCTTCAGCGCATCGCTCCCGGCGTTGCCGTCGAGCAGTTCGCGCAGTGCGAGGAAGCCGGCATCCTTGCCGTCGATTTCGCCGGAATGGATGCCGCCCTGGAATTGCACGACCGGCAGATTCTTCTCGCGTGCGGCTTGCGGATCGAGCGCGCCGCTGCGGCTGACCAGGAGCAGTTTCATCGGGCGGCCTTCGGGCGTGGTGCCGAAGGTTTCGCAGCGCACCGCGTCCGGATACGCCTTGGCGAAGGTGTCGCACAGCGCGATGGTCTCGTCGTAGCGCCCGGTCTGGAGGAAGCCGGTCCGCTCCGCGTGCGTGGTCAGCGGGATTTCGGCGAGGACGGGCGACGCGGCGGCGAGCGCGATGGAAGCGAGCAGGATGGGCAGGCGCATGGCGGTTCCGGAGGATGCAAAAGACGGCATCGTAATGCGGTCGCGGCTTGCGGTATCGTGCCAGTCCTCATGTTCCCATCCATCAGGAGATCATCATGATGAAGATCCGTTCCAGCCTTCTCGTCGTCGCCGTCGCCTTCGCCGGCCAAGCCGCCGCCGAACCGGTGAAGTACAGCATCGATCCGGCGCACACCTATCCGAGCTTCGAGGTCGACCACATGGGCGGCTTGAGCCTGTGGCGCGGCAAGTTCAACACGACCCGCGGCAGCATCGTGCTGGACAAGGAAGCGCAGACCGGCGAAGTCGAGATCGAGGTCGATACCGCGAGCGTGAACTTCGGCCATGAGGGCATGGAAGCGCACGCCCGGAAGGAGGACATCCTCGATGTCGCGAAATTCCCGACGGCCACCTACAAGGGCAAGCTCGCCGGCTTCGTCGAAGGCAGCCCGACGCGGGTCGAAGGCGAGCTGACGCTGCACGGCGTCACGCAGCCGCTGGAGCTTGCGATCAACAGCTTCAAGTGCATTGAGCACCCGTTCCACAAGAAGGAAGTCTGCGGTGCGGATGCCACCGCGCGGTTCCAGCGCGACGCGTTCGGCATCACCTACGGACAGGGCCACGGCTTCGACATGGACGTGCTGCTGCGCATCTCGGTGGAAGCCAAGGCCGAAGACGCCAAGGCGGAATAATCGACGACGGGACGGAAAAGTCCGGCTGATACAATCGGCCGGACGATTCCACGGACAAGGAAAGCCATTCCGGTGGCGCGAGCGCAATCCGAAAACCCCTTGCCGAACGCGGGCGCGCGTTCGATCTGGCGCGAGAGCCTGATCCTGCTGATCGTGCCGGTGCTGCTGTATCTCCTTGCCTGCCTTTTCAGCTACCACGGCGAAGATCCGGGCTGGTCGCACGCGGGCAGCGTGACCGCGCCGATCCGCAATTTCGGCGGCGTCGCCGGTGCCTACCTGGCTGACGTGCTGCTGTCGTTCTTCGGCATCGGCGCCTATGCGATTCCGCTGTTCGCGGCGATGCTGATCTTCGTCGCGCTGCGCAGACGCGACGAGGACGAAGCCAATTCGTTGACGCCGGCGCTGCGGCTGATCGGGGTGTTCTCGCTGTTGGTCGGCATCTCGGGCATCGCACACCTGAACCCGCCGCAGTTCGCGGCGGATCTGCCGGTCGGCGCGGGCGGCCTGCTAGGCCAGCTGATCGGCGCGACGCTGGAGCGCGGCTTCGGCTATTTCGGCGCGGCGCTGTTCGCGATCGCGCTGCTGCTGATCGGCATCACCTTCGCGACCGGGTTGTCGTGGTTCGCGCTGATGGACTGGATCGGCCGACAGGTGCTGGCGCTCGGCGCCCTGCTCGCGGGCAAGGCACGGGAAATGCAGCAGTGGCGCGAGCAGCAGGCCGTCAAGGCAGTGCGCGAGGAGACCCGGCGCGAGGAGAAGATCAAGCGCGCCAAGCGCGAGCCGGTGAAGATCGAACCGGCTCCGCTGCCGGTCGAGAAAAGCGAGCGCGCGCAGCGCGAGCAGCAGATTCCGCTGTTCGCGGTCACCGCCACCGAAGGCGGACTGCCGCCGCTGTCGATCCTCGACGAACCCAAGCCGCAGCCCAAGGGCTATTCGGACGAGGCGCTGGAAACGCTGTCGCGCCAGATCGAATTCAAGCTCAAGGATTTCCGCATCGAGGCGCAGGTGGTCGGTGTGTATCCGGGACCGGTGATCACGCGCTTCGAGATGGAACCGGCGCCGGGCGTGAAGGGCAGCCAGGTCTCGAGCCTGGACAAGGACATCGCGCGCGGGCTTTCGGTGAAGTCGGTGCGCGTGGTCGACGTGATCCCGGGCAAGTCCGTCATCGGCCTGGAAATCCCGAATGCGAACCGCGAGATCATCTACCTTTCGGAAGTCCTGCGCTCGAAGGAATACGACAAGTCCGCCAGCCCGCTGACGCTGGCGCTCGGCAAGGACATCGCCGGCCGCCCGACGGTCGCCGATCTCGGCCGCATGCCGCACCTGCTGGTCGCCGGCACGACCGGTTCGGGCAAGTCCGTCGCGGTCAACGCGATGGTGCTGAGCCTGCTCTACAAGTCCACGCCCAACGAGGTGCGGATGCTGATGATCGACCCGAAGATGCTGGAGCTTTCGGTCTACGAAGGCATCCCGCACCTGCTGGCGCCGGTCGTCACCGACATGAAGGAAGCCGCCAACGGCCTGCGCTGGTGCGTCGCGGAAATGGAGCGGCGCTACAAGTTGATGAGCGCGGTCGGCGTGCGCAATCTGGCCGGCTTCAACAAGAAGGTGAAGGACGCGATCGATTCGGGTTCGCCGCTGATGGATCCGCTGTTCAAGCCGAATCCGGAACTGGGCGAGGCCCCTCGCCCGCTGAAGACGCTGCCGTACCTCGTCGTCATCATCGACGAGTTCGCCGACATGATGATGATCGTCGGCAAGAAGGTGGAAGAGCTGATCGCCCGACTCGCGCAGAAGGCGCGCGCCGCCGGCATCCACCTGATCCTTGCCACCCAGCGTCCGTCGGTGGACGTCATCACCGGCCTGATCAAGGCCAACATCCCGACCCGCATCGCCTTCCAGGTGTCGAGCAAGATCGACTCGCGCACCATCCTCGATCAAAGTGGCGCCGAAACCCTCCTCGGCCATGGCGACATGCTTTACCTGCCGCCCGGCACCGCGATGCCCGAGCGCCTGCACGGCGCCTTCGTTTCCGACGAGGAAGTGCACCGCGTGGTCGAGTTCCTCAAGCAGAGCTCCGGCGGCCCGGATTACCTCGAAGGCGTGCTCGAGGAAGTGCAGACGCTGGCCGATGGTTCGATCGTCGGCGCGACCGGCTTACCGGAGGCGCCATCGAACGGCGATGCGGAAACCGACGCGTTGTTCGACCAGGCCGTGCGCATCGTCACCGAAACCCGCCGCGCCAGCATTTCCAGCGTGCAGCGCCAACTTCGCATCGGCTACAACCGCGCCGCGCGGTTGGTGGAAGCGATGGAAGCCGCCGGCATCGTCAGCCCACCGGAACACAACGGCGATCGCACGGTGCTGGCACCGCCGCCGCCACGGGATTGAGGGTGTCGTTGCGGCGGCGCGTCACTCGCGCCAGAACGCGGGCGTCAGCAGCACCAGCACGGTGAACACTTCCAGGCGCCCCAGCAGCATCGCGAACGAGCAGATCCACACCGCCACGGGCGGCAGCGTGCCGAAGTGCACCGACACGTCGCCCAGACCCGGGCCCATGTTGTTGATGCTGGTGGCGGCCGCCGCGAAGGCGGTGATCAGATCGAGGCCGGTGGCGGCGAGCGCGAACATCACCGCGAGGAAGCAGATCATGTAGAGCGTGCAGAACGCGCCGACCGACAGCACGATGCGTTCGGAAACGCGGTGGCCGCCCATCTTCACGATGAACTGGCCTTTCGGATGCACGAGCTGGCTGACTTCGCGCAGCGCCTGCCGCACCGCCATCACCACGCGCGCCACCTTCATGCCGCCGGAGGTCGAACCGCTGGAGCCGCCGATGAAGCCGACCATCATCATCAGGAGCGGCACCAGCGACGGCCAGAGCGAGAAATCCTCCAGCGTGAAACCGCTCGTGGTGAGGTTGGACACGACTTGGAACGCGGCGTGGCGCAGCGCTTCCGGCAGCGAACCGTAGGTTCCGGAAAACCACAGCAGCAGCGTCACGATGGCGGTGACGACCAGGCCGATGTACGCGAAATAGTGCAGTTCGGTGTCGGACTGGTAGGGCTGCATCGTGGCGCGACGCCATGCCACGTAATGCAGGCCGAAGTTGATTCCGCCGACCAGCATGAAGACGATCGCGACGGCCTCGATCATCGGATTGTTCCAGTACGCGAAGCTGGCGTCGTGCGTGGAGAAACCGCCGGTGGCGACGGTCGAGAGCGAGTGGCAGATGGCGTCGAAGAAATTCATGCCGGCGGCCCAGTAGGCCAGCATGCACATCAGCGTGAGCACCAGGTACACCTTCCACAACGCCTTCGCGGTTTCGGCGATGCGCGGCGTCAGTTTCGTGTCCTTCGTCGGTCCCGTGGCCTCGGCGCGGAACAGCTGCATGCCGCCGACCTTCAGCATCGGCAGGATCGCCACCGCCAGCAGCACCAGCCCCATGCCGCCGTAGAAGTTCAGCGATTGCCGGTACAACAGCACGCTGCGCGGCAGACCGTCGAGGTGGGTGATGATGGTCGCACCGGTCGTGGTCAGGCCCGAGATCGACTCGAACATCGCGCCCGTCAACGAAAGCGACGGCGGCGCGAGCATGAAGGGAATCGACGCGACGACGCAGGCCAGCACCCACGCGCCAGCGGTGATCAGGAAGCCGTCACGCAGTCGCAGTTCGTAGCGTAGCCGCCGCACCGGCCACCACAGTCCGAGTCCGCTCATCGCCGTCAGCAGGAAGCTTTTCAGGAACGCGTCGTAGCACGATTCCTGCAGCACGACGGCGAGCAGGAGCGCGGGCACGAAGGTCAGCGAGATCAGGCCGAGCAAGGTGCCGAGCACCTTCTGGATGGTCAGCAGGCGGCGCGGGATTCGACGGATGCTGCTAGCCATGCCGGCGATCGCCCCTCAGAACCACGTCGCGTCGGCGCGGAATGCGGCTTCGACCTTCGGCAGCTGTCGCTTGTCGAGCAGGAACACGATCAGGTGGTCGTTCGGCTCGATCACGATGTCGTGGTGCGCGATCAGCAGCTTCTCGCCGCGCACCACGCCGACGATTACGGCAGCTTCCGGCAATTCGATTTCCTCGAGGCTGCGGCCGATCACCTTCGAGGTGCGGCTGTCGCCGATCGCGACCGCTTCGATCGCTTCGGCCAAGCCGCGCCGCAGGCTGTGCACGCGCACCATCGTGCCGGAGCGGATGTAGGTCAGCAGCGCGCCGAGCGTGATCTGCTGCGGGCTGACCGCGATGTCGATGCTGCCGCCTTCGACCAGTTCCGCGTAGGCCGGCCGGTTGATCAGCGCCAGCACACGTGGGCAGCCCATGCGCTTGGCCAGCATCGCCGAGAGGATGTTGGCTTCGTCGTCGTTGGTGAGCGCGCAGTACACGTCGGTCTGGTCGATGTTCTCCTCGCGCAGCAGGTCCTCGTCGGCGCAGTCGCCGATCAGCACGATCGAGTTCTGCAGGTCTTCGGCCAGCACCTTGGCGCGATCGCGCGAGCGTTCCAGCACCTTCACGCTGAACTGGTTTTCCAGCGCGCGGGCGAGGTTCAGGCCGATGTTGCCGCCGCCGGCGATCAGCAGGCGGCGCGCGGTCTTGTCTTGGCCGCGCAGCGCTTGCATCACGGCGCGGATGTCGCGGCGCTCGGCGAGGAAGAACACTTCGTCGTCGGCTTCGATGCAGGTCGAGGCTTCGGGAATGATCGGCTTGCCGCGGCGGAAGATCGCCGCGACGCGGAAATCCACGCCGGGCGGCAGGTGTTCGCGCAGGTTGCGGATTTCCTGCCCCGTGAGCTTGCCGCCGGACAGCGCGCGCACCGCGACGAGCTGCACCTGGCCGTCCGCGAAATCCAGCACCTGCAACGCGCCGGGATGTTCGATCAGGCGTTGCACGTATTTGCAGACCAAGGCTTCCGGGCTGATCGCCACGTCGACCGAGCCGCCGCGCCCCGCGGTGATCTCGGGATGTTGCAGGTATTCGCTCTGGCGCAGGCGCGCGATTTTGGTCGGTGTCTTGAACAGCGCGTCGGCGACCTGGCAGGCGATCAGGTTCACCTCGTCGCTCGAGGTCACCGCGATCACCAGTTCGGCGTCGTCCGCGCCGGCGTGGTCGAGCACGGACGGCAGAGAGGCATGGCCGAGCACGGTGCGGATGTCGAGCTTTTCCGCCAGTTCGCGCAGGCGCGTCTGGTTGTTGTCCACGACGGTGATGTCGTTGTTCTCCGACGCCAGCGCCGCGGCGACCGATGAACCGACTTGTCCCGCGCCGAGGATGATGATGTTCACGCGCTGCCCTTGATGTCGATGCCCAGGTCCTTGAGCTTGCGGTACAGGTGCGTGCGCTCCATGCCGGAGAGCTGCGCCAGCTTGCCGACGCTGCCACCGGCGTTCTGCAGCTGCTGCAGCAGGTAGGCGCGCTCGAACTGGTCGCGCGCTTCGCGCAGCGTCAGGCTGAGGTCGATGCCGAAGCCGCCGCTTTCGTTGCCGGGGGCTTCGGCGCGGGCGCCGCCGCGCAGCGCCGGTTCGATTTCCGCCGCGGTCACCGGGCCGGCGCCGAGCAGCGCGAGCCGCTGCGCCAACGCGCGCAATTCGCGCAGGTTGCCCGGCCAGTCGTGGCGGCGCAGCAGTGCCAGAACCTGCGGCGAGTAGGTGCGCGGCGGGAAGCCGTCGCGCTGCGCGAACACGTCGGCGTAGTGCCGGATCAGGGCGTCGATGTCCTCGCTGCGCTCGCGCAGCGCCGGCACCCGGATCGGCAGCACGTTCAACTGGAAATACAGCTCGTCGCGCAGGTTGCCGGCCGCGCGCTGGGCTTCCAGGTCCTGCGCGCTGGCGGCGATGACGCGCACGTCCAGCGGTTTCGGGCTGCGTCCGCCAACGCGCAGGATCTGCCGCCGCTCCAGGGCGCTGGAAAGCCGCAGTTGCAGTTCCGCGCCGAGTTCGGCGATCTCGTCCAGATACAGCGTGCCGCCCTGGGCCTGTTCGAGCAGTCCGGCGGAAATCTCGCCGCCGCTTTCGCTGCCGAACAGCGCGACGGCGGCTTGTTCGTCGGGAATCGCGCCGGCGGCGACGGTGACGAACGGGCCGTTGGCGCGCGGGCCGCGGGCGTGCATCCAGCGCGCGAGCGATTCCTTGCCGACGCCGGCTTCGCCGCGCAGCAGGATGGTCGCGTCGTGGTTGGCGAGGCGATCCAGTTGCGCCAGCAGGGCGGTGAAGGCCGGCGAGGCGCCGACCGGTTCGAACGCGGAGCCGACCTGCTTCTGCAGCGCGCGGTTGGCTTCCCGCAGCTGGGCCGCTTCCAGCGCGCGTTCCAGCGTGATCAACAGTTTTGCCAGCGCGATCGGCTTTTCGATGAAGTCGTAGGCGCCGAGCCGCGTGGCTTCGACCGCGGTTTCGACCGTGCCGTGGCCGGACATCATCACCACCGGCTGCGGCAGTTCGCCTTGCGCCACCCATTCGCGCAGCAGCGCGAGGCCATCGGTGCCCGGCATCCAGATGTCGAGCAGGATCGCGTCGAACGGCGATTCGGACAGGGCGCGACGCGCGGCGGCGGCGTCCTGCGCCGTACTGACGCGATAGCCTTCGTCTTCGAGGATGTCGGTGAGACCGGAACGGATATCCGGTTCGTCGTCGATCACCAGAATGTGGGCGGCAGGCATAGGGCTGGACGTAGTCGGGAGCTGCATTCTAAGGCCGCGCGGCGCGGCCTGCCTCATTCCTGCGGAAGCAGCAGGACGAAACGGGCGCCGCCTTCGCTGCGGCGTTGTGCGAAGAAGCGGCCGCCGTGCTCCTGCGCGATGCGCGCGACGATGGCCAGGCCAAGGCCGGTGCCGCGCGGCTTGGTGCTGCGGTACGGCTCGAACCAGGTCAGGTCGAAATCTTCCGGCAGGCCGGGGCCGTCGTCGGCGACCGAGAGTTCGACGAAGCTCTGGCCGTTCTCGGAAACCGGCCGCGTGGCGACGGCAAGGCAGGTCGCGCCGGCCTCGATCGCGTTCTTGATCAGGTTGTGCAGCACTTGCCGGATGCGGCCGGCGTCGGCACGCACATTCGCCAGTCCGGGCGAGAAATCGCGCACCAGCCTGATGCGCTGCGCGGCTTCCGGCGCATCGCCATCCGGCTCGAACAGACGCGCCTGCGCCGGCTCGTCCTCGTCGCGCTCGTACAGGTCGAGCACTTCGCCGGCGAGCTTGTCCAGGTCCAGCGGCGCGAGCAGCAGGCTCGGCGGGCGCGCATAGTCGCCGAAGCTGTTGACCATCGTCTTGAGCGCATCGACCTGTGCGACGATCGTGTTGGTGGCACGGTCGAGGACTTGCGCGTCGTCCGCGTCGAGCTTGGGCAGCACGCGGCGGCGCAGCCTTTCCGCCGCAAGCTGGATCGGCGTCAGCGGGTTCTTGATCTCGTGCGCGAGGCGGCGCGCGACTTCGCTCCACGCCGCTTCGCGCCGCGCGCGGTCGATCACGGTGGCGTCGTCGAACACCGCGACCGCGCCTTCGTCCGGCAGCTTCGCACCGCGCAGCAGCAACACGCGCGGACCGTCGTCGGCCTGCAGGGCGATTTCCTCGCGCCATTCGCGCGCCCCTTCGCGCAACCGCTGCAGCAACACGTCGACCAGCGGCGCGGCGTTCGGCGCGATGCGGCGCAGTTCGGCCAGCGGCAAGGGCGCGGCGCGTTCGGCTGGCAGCCCGAGCAACTGCTTCGCGGCGGCGTTCATGCTGCGCAACTGCAGCCCGCCGTCGACGACCAGCACGCCGCTCGAGAGATGCGCCAGCACGGTTTCGAGGAACATGCGCTGGCGCTCGTTCTCGGCCGCGCTCGCGCCGATGCGTGCGCGGGCCAGTTCGAGTTCGCGCGTCATGCGGTTGAACGAACGCACCAGGAAGCCGAGTTCGTCGTTGCTGCCTTCGGGCAGTTGCGCGTCGAAATGGCCTTCGGCGACCTGCTTGGTCGCGACCGCCAGGCGCGTGATCGGCGCGAGCAGGCGTCGCGCCAGTCCGAACGCGGCGAGCACGGTGCCGAGCAGCGACAGCGCCAGCACCAGCGACAGGATCAGCACGAAGACCAGTTTCAGCGAGTCGCGCAGGAACAGTGCGCGCGATTGCGCATGCACGGCCGCTTCGATGCGCAGCGTCTGCGCGGCGGTGTCGGCCGGAAGTTCGTACAACGATTGCAGCAGGCGATCGTTCGACAGGCGCGTGTGGATGCGCAGCCGCAGCGATTCGTCCTCGCGCTCGGTGGCGCTGTACTGGCGGCGCGCGCGCAGGGCGAGCCGCGCTTCGTCGTCCGGTGGCGTGGGCAGCAATAAGGCCGGATCGGCGGCGGCGATCCCGCGCAGGCGGCCGTCGGGTTCGTACACCGCGAGCTGGACCGCGCCGCTGGCGTCGAGCGCATTCTCGAGCGCGGCGTCGAGGCTCGAGTCCCCGATCAGCGCGAGTTCGTCGGCGACGTCGCGGCTCGCGGCGCGTGCCTGCCCCATGCGTTCGTCGAGATGGCGGCGGCCGAGCGCGAGCGCGTCTTCGAGCGCGGCGGTGCTGTTTGCCGTGAACCAGGAATCGACGCTGGCGTAGATGAAGCGCAGGCCGAATCCGTACACGAGGATCAGTGGCGGCAGCGCGAGCAGCAGCAGCACGAGCAGCAGGCGCAAAGTGAGGCGCGCACCCGGTTCGCTGCGCTGCAGCTGCCGCGTCAGCTTCCACAGCCGTTGCGCGATCGAGAACAGCAGCAAGGCGAGCGCGACGGCGGTGGCGAGGAACACGACCGGATACCAGCGCTGGTAGCGCGGTCCGAGGCCTTGCGCGTCGGCCACGATGAACAGCGCCGACAGCAGGATCGCGATCAGCAACAGCGGCAACGCCGAGCGCTTCAGCCAGCGTAGTGCGGCGGCAATCAAGGCGGAGTCCATGAGCGCACCGTGGATTGAAGCCGCCAGTCGTTCGGCTCGAACAGCGCCGGCAGGCGCAGAGGCGTGGGCAGTGCAGCCTGGTCCAGATCGACGCGCACCACGCCGCCGCAACGGGCCTGGGGTGGCAGGTCGAGCGGCAGGCGGACGCGGTCCAGCGCCGCGATCAGCGCGGGGAAGCGCGCAAAACTGCGCACTTCGCCGTCGTCTTCGCGTTGCAGTTCGTAGCGCGCGTTGAGCGGCGCGTACCGCAGCCACAGCGCGCGTTCGATCTGCGCGCCGCAGGCGGAAATGCGGTAGCGCAAACGCAGCGGGATGCCGTGGTCGATGGCCTCGCGCATCTTCGGCGTCAGGCGCAGTTCCTGGGTGAGCTCCAGCTGCAGGCCGTCGATGGTCGGGAACACTTCGGCGCGCAGCAGTTGCGCGCGATCCGGCGTATTGCCGTCGCAGCCGGCGAGCATCAGCGCGAACGCCAATGCCGTCGGCGGCAGCATCCGGCGGCCGGTCTCACGGCGTTTTTTCGAGCGCTGTGTAGAAGAATCCGTCGCCGCCATCGTCGCCCGCGAAGCGCTGCGCGCCGACGCCGGAAGGCCGTCCGAGCCAGGAAGGCAAGGGCAGGGCGCGAGCGTTGGAAGTGCGTGCGAGGAAGGCATCGAGCTGGCGTTCGTTTTCGCCGCGGAGCACGGAACAGGTGGCATAGACTAGACGGCCGCCTTCGCGCAGCAAAGGCCAGGCCGCATCGAGCAGTTTCGACTGCGTGGCGATCAGCGCGTCGATGTCGCTGGCGCGGCGGTGCAGCTTGATGTCGGGTTGGCGGCGGATCACGCCGGTCGCCGAACACGGCGCGTCGAGCAGGATGCGGTCGAAGGTGTGGCCGTCCCACCAGTGTTCCGGCGCGGCGCCGTCGCCCGTGGCCAGCGTGGCCTTCAGGCCGAGGCGTTGCAGCGTCTGCGCGGTGCGTTTCTGGCGCGACGGGTCGATGTCGAGCGCGACCAGTTCGGACAGTTCCGGCGCGGTTTCGAGGATATGGGCGGTCTTGCCGCCCGGCGCGGCGCCGATGTCGAGCACGCGCTGGTTGGCGCGCAGGTCGAGCAGCGGTGCGGCCAGTTGCGCGGAAAGGTCCTGCACGCTGATGAGGCCGTCGTCCCAGCCCGGCAGCGACATGGGCGAAACCGGTTCCGGCAATCGCAATGCGCTCGGCGAAATGTCCGAGGCTTCGCTTTGGATGCCGTGCTGCTGCAGCGTTTTGGCGTAGGCCTCGCGCGAAATCCTGCGCAGGTTCACGCGCAGCCACAGCGGCGCTTCGCGATTGCCCTGTTCGCAGATCGCATCGAGCTGTCCGGGCCAGTCGCGGCGCAGCATGTCCAGGAGCCAGCGCGGGTGCGCACTGGCGGCTTGCGGATCTTTCGTTGCGGCGGCTTCGAGCGCCGGTCGTTCGCGCAGGAAACGGCGCAGGACGGCATTCACGAGTCCCGCCAGATGCGGTTGTCCGAGCGTGCGCGCGGCATCGACACTGGCTGAGATCGCCGCGTAATCGGCCAGTTCGAGCGCATGCAGTTGCGCCAGGCCGGCGAGCAGCAGCGCATGGATCTTCTGCGCCGATTTGTTCAACGGCTTCTGCAGCAGTCGGGCCAGCCAGAACTCGTAGCGCGGCAGGTAACGGAGCGCGGCGAACGCGATTGCTTCGCACAAGGCGCGATCGCGAGGATCGGCGAGCGCATCGCGCGCCGCGGGCAGCGCGGCTTTCAGCGAACGGCCGTCGAAGCGCACCGACGCGATGGCGCGCGCGGCTTCGGCGCGGACCTGCGCGCCGTCGCTCATCGGCGCAGCGCCGGGCGCGCGTTCAGGTACGCGGCGGCATCGACGACTTTGCCGCCGTCGCGCTGCACCTGCGTCAGCCGCAAGGCGCCTTCGAGGCAGGCGACATCGATGCCGTGCTTGCTGGCGGCAATGATCGTGCCGGGCGTTCCGTTGCCTTCGATGGCGTGCGCGGCATGGATGCGCAGTCGTTCGCCGGAAAGCTCGGCCTCGGCCACGGGCCACGGAGAGAAGGCCCGCACGCGGCGTGCCAGTTCGATGGCCGGTTGGTTCCAATCCAACCGGGCTTCGGCCTTGTCGAGTTTGTGCGCATAAACCGCCAGCGCATCGTCCTGTTCCTCGGCCGGAGGCAGGCGGTTTTCGCGCAGCAGCGCCAGTCCTTCGGCGAGCACGTCCGCACCGAGTTCGGAAAGGCGGTCGTGCAATTGGCCGGCGGTTTCGTCGGCTCCGATCGGCGTTTCGCGGCGCAGCAGCACCGGGCCGGTGTCCAGGCCTTTTCGCATCTGCATCAGGCAGACGCCGGTCTTCCCGTCGCCGGCTTCGATCGCGCGCTGGATCGGCGCCGCGCCGCGCCAGCGCGGCAACAGCGAGGCGTGCACATTCCAAGCGCCGTAACGCGGGATGTCGAGCACCGCTTGCGGCAGGATCAGGCCGTAGGCGACCACGATCAGCAGGTCCGGCTTGAGCTCGGCCAGCATGGCACGGGCTTCGGGCGTGCGCAGGGTTTCCGGCTGCAGCACCGGAACATTCGCTTCGATTGCGGCCTGTTTCACCGGGCTGGGCGTCGGTTGGCGACCGCGTCCGGCAGGGCGGTCCGGCTGCGTCAGCACGGCCAATACGTCGCCACCGGCGAGCGCGGCGCGCAACGAAGGGACGGCGAACTCGGGGGTTCCGGCGAAAACCAGTTTCAGTGTCATGGGGGCTCCGGGCCGATACGGCGTCGGCGCGGGCCGCGTGGATTACGCGGCGTTGTTCTTATGCAGCTTGGCGAGCTTGCGCTTCACCATGTCGCGCTTGAGCGGTGAGAGGTAATCGATGAAGAGCTTGCCTTCGAGGTGATCCATCTCGTGCTGGATGCAGACGGCCAGCAGGCCGTCGGTGGTCAGCTCGAACGGGCGCGCATATTCGTCCAGCGCCTGCACCGTGATCTTGTCCGCGCGGGTGACGTCGGCGTAGATCGTCGGAACGGAGAGGCAGCCTTCCTGGCACACCTTCTCGCCTTCGCGCGCGACAATTTTCGGATTCACGAACACGCGGCGTTCGCTTTTGTCCTCGGAGACGTCGATCACCATGTAGCGGCGGTGGTCGTCCACTTGGCTCGCGGCCAGCCCGATGCCCGGCGCGTCGTACATCGTCTCGAACATGTTTTCGATGTGGGCGCGGAAAGCGTCGTCGAGTTCTTCGGGCGCGACCTCGCGTGCCTTGGTGCGCAGGCGCGGATCGGGAAATTCGAGGATGGTGAGCTTGGACATGGCGGCAGGATGCGGGCGGAAACGGCTCGAGACAAGGCCGTCTCGGTCGGAAAATCGGCAACGATTGTAACGCGGCGTTGCGCCGGCCATCGCGGGATGCGGCCGGATTTGGGGGCTCGGTTCGCATTTTGCCCGAATTGGGCTATATTCGCCCCCGTCCTTCGGGGGAAACAAGCATTGGGGAATCAGGCAGATGGAAGCCATGCTTAAAAAACTTCTTGCAGTTTCGGCGGTAGCGCTCCTCACATTTGCCAGCGTCGTTGCGGCGGTGGACCTCAAGGAAGGTCATCCTGACACCTATGTGGTGAAGAAGGGCGACACGCTTTGGGACATTGCCGGGCGCTTCCTCGGCAGTCCGTGGCTCTGGCCGGAAATCTGGCAGGCCAACCCGCAGGTCGAGAATCCGCACCTGATCTATCCGGGCGACGTGCTGAGCCTGGTCTATCTGGGCGATGGCCGACCGGCCCTGGATCTCCGCCGCGGCCCGCAGGTCCGTCGCGAAAGCGAGGCGATCCCGACGATTCCCTTGTCGGAAGTGGAGCCCTTCCTGCGCGACGTGACCATCGTCGACGAAGACGCGATCAAGTCCGCGCCCTACGTCCTTGGCGTCGAGGAAGGCCATCTGCTCGGTGCGCGCGACCAGGTGGTCTATGTGCGCGGCGGCGAATTCGAGCCGGGCGACATGGTTGCCTTCTTCCGCCCGACCCATCGTTACGCCACCTACAGCAACCGCAAGGGCAAGCACAGGGTTTACCGCGACGAGTGGACGGCGGCCGACGGCCTCAAGCCGGACAACCTCTTCACGCCGTGGGCGGAAGTGCTGGCCATCGACGACAACTACGACGTGCTCGGCTGGGAGGCGCTGAAATCCGGCTATGGCCGCGTTACCAACATCCAAGGCGACATCGCCACCGTGCTGCTCGCCGACGACGGCCGTGAAGTCCGCAAGGGCGACCTGCTACTGCCGTACCAGTCGTTCCCGTACGACCTGACCTTCTTCCCGCGTGCGCCCGGCCATGTGCCCGAGCATGCCCGCCTGATCGCGGTCACGGATCGCATGCAGTACGGCGGCACCTACGACGTGGTCGCGATTTCCGCCGGTGCCTCGGATGGCGTCGCGAACGGCCAAGTGTATTCGTTCTGGAATCCGGGCCAAGTCGTCGTCGACGACATCCGCCACAAGAGCAAGCTTTCCGCCAACCTGCCGCGGAATCGGGTGCAGTTGCCGGACGAATTCGCCGGCCACGTGATGATCTTCCGTACCTTCGACAAGATCAGCTACGGCTTGATCATGAACGGCATCCGCCCGGCCAAGATCGGCGACGTGCTCAAGGCGCCCGACCGCATCTGAGCCATGCCTCAAAGCGGGCGCTGACGCGCGCCTGAAACCCTACGGCTGGTTCCGTCGCATGGTGGAACCAGCCGTTGTTTTTTGCCGGAGTTGGAATGATCGGAAACCACGACCTGTCCGCCGCATGGTTCGCGCTGTTGCGCGCGCCGGGTTTGGGCGCGACGCGGATCCGCGGCTTGGTCGAACATTTCGGAACGGCGCTGGAGGCGGCGAACGCCGGCACCTCGCGGTTGCGGGCCTTGGGCGTTCCGGAAAGCGCGATCGCGTGGCTCGCCGCGCCGGATGAAGCGCGCATTGCCGCCGACCTGAACTGGCTCGCCGCGCCCGGGCATCACCTGATCGGTTTCGACGATCCGGATTATCCGGCCCTGTTGCGTCGATCCCCGTATCCGCCCGCGGCGCTGTTCGTCGATGGCGATCCCGATTGGCTGTGGTTCGCGCAGATCGCGATCGTCGGAAGCCGCAATCCAACCGAAGGCGGTCGCGCCAATGCACAGGATTTTTCCCGCGCGCTGGCGCAATCGGGCCTGATCGTCACCAGCGGCCTGGCCGAAGGCATCGACGCCGCCGCGCACCGCGCCGCGCTCGAGGCGGGAAAACCGACGGTCGCCGTGGTCGCGACCGGGGTGGACGTGGTTTATCCGGCCAAGCATCGCGATCTGGCCGACGCGATCGCCGCGCATGGCGCCATCGTTTCCGAATTCCCGCCCGGTACGACCGCGCGGCGCGAGCAGTTCCCGAGCCGCAACCGCATCATTGCCGGATTGTCGCTTGGAACCATGGTGGTCGAAGCCGCGCTCAAGAGCGGCGCCCTGATTACCGCGCGGCAGGCCGCCGAAGCCGCGCGCGAAGTGTTCGCGTTGCCCGGTTCGATCCACAACCCGATGGCGCGCGGTCCGCACAAACTGATCCGCGACGGTGCCCATCTGGTCGAAACCGCGCAGGAAATCATCGAGGCGCTTGCGCCCGCGGCGGCGCAATTGGCCGATGCGCTGCGCGGGCGATTGGAAAGCGAGCAAGCGGAAACACCGGGTGGCGACGATCCTGCTTTTGCGTCGCGCTCCGGAAGTGCCGCGGCCGAGGATGCCGACTACCAGGCCCTGCTGGCGGCACTCGGCCACGATCCGGTTCCCATCGACACGCTGGCTGAACGCACCGGGTTGACGGTTCAGGTGCTGTCCTCCATGCTGTTGCTCATGGAGCTTGATGGCCGTGTGGCGGTGTCAGGCGGGCGATATTCCAGGCTCCAGCCTTGAAACGTCCCACTAGGCGCAGCGGGATCGCGCAGGCAGAGGATGGATGAAAGAGACCGTGCTGGACGTATTGCTGTACCTGTTTGAAACCTACTTCTACGACGATCCCGACGCGGTTCGTGACCGCGCTTCCCTCCAGGCCGGTGTGATCTCCGCCGGATTCTCCCCAACCGAAGTGACCAAGGCGTTCGACTGGCTCGATGCGCTCGATGAGCATCGCCCGGATTTCGTGCCTGGCCACGGTTCGGAGATCGGTCCCGTCCGCGTTTACGTGCCGCAGGAAATCGAGCGCCTCGACGAGGAGTGCCGCGGTTTCCTGATGTTCCTGCTCGCCAACGGCGTGCTCGACATCGCGCAGCACGAGCTGGTGATCGACCGCGCGATGGCGCTGGATCAGGACGAAATCGACGTGGACGACCTCAAATGGGTCGTGTTGATGGTGCTGTTCAACCAGCCCGGCCAGGAAGCCGCGTTCGCGTGGATGGAAAGCTACATGTTCCAGGATCAGGGCGAGCTGGTGCACTGATCCCGGAGCGATGATCGAAACGCGGGGGCGCACACCGCCATTCCCGCAGCGCATGGCGCGACGGCATCCGGCCCGTCGCGCAAGAGGTTTCCGGGAATGAATCAAACCGCTGCTTCCGACGTGGTGCAGGCCGGCTTTTTGCGCCGGTGGGCCGCGCTGCTCATCGACAACCTGCTGCTCACGGTCGGTTTCTACGCCGTGATTTTCGTGCTGTTTTTCATCGTCGGCGTGACGGGCATGGCGGGCGATCTTTCCAATGTGGAAGCGATCGACGAGAACAATCCGCCATCGTGGCTCACCGCGCTTTATATCGTCGGGATGCTGCTCTATTACGTCGCCGCCGGTGCGTATTACTCGGTGATGGAAAGCTCGTCCGCGCAGGCCACGCTCGGCAAGCAGGCGATGGGCATCAAGGTCGTGGACGCCAACGGCGAGCGGCTCACGCTGCCGCATGCGATAGGCCGCTGGTTTGCGGCGAGCCTGTCATATCTCACGTGCTACATCGGTTTCCTGATGGCCGCGTTCACGCGGGAAAAGCGCGCGCTGCACGATTACGTGGCGGGCACTTTCGTCGTGGACAAATGGGCCTACACGGATCGTCCCGAACTGCAGAAGACCAGGCCCGGCGGCTGTTTGTTCGTATTCTTCGCCGGACTGGTGCTGCTGGTGGTGGGCGTGCTCGCCGCAATCGCGGTTCCGGCTTACAAGCATTACCTCGACCGGGCCAAGGCGCTCGAAGTCATGAGGTTGGCCGACGGGTGGAAAATCCAGGTCGCGGAAGCCGTCATGGAGTCAACCTACGGCACTTGTCCGGTCAATGGCGATGATGGTTTCGGCGCGCCCGAGTCCTATGTCTCGAAAGCGGTCAACCGCGTCGTGTTCGGTGAATTCGAGGAAGGCCTTTGCGGCATTTCGATCTGGATACCGCCGATCAGCGGCAACGTCGAACAACAGATCATGTTCGAATATGACCCGGACGAGGATCGGTGGTATTGCTCGACCACCTTGCCGGATTCCATCGCACCCCCGACATGCCGCTGACAAGGCCGATACATTCCAGCGGGGCGATCGGGTGATCGAATCGGCTTCCCCGGCCATCATCCGGGGGCGCGCGGCTTGACAGTCCGTTGTCGCGCGTGTTTCCACTAGAAAAGAAGCGACGCGCCCTGCGTCCCGTCGCGGCTTGGATGCCGCCGCGTTTCCCGCACATCACAAGAAGGCAAGATGCCCAAGAACCTGCTCATCGTCGAGTCGCCTGCAAAGGCCAAGACGATCAATAAATACCTCGGCAAGGATTTCACCGTCCTGGCTTCCTACGGCCATGTGCGCGACCTGGTGCCGAAGGAAGGCGCGGTCGATCCCGACGCCGATTTCGCGATGCGCTACGACCTGATCGACAAGAACGAGCGTCATGTCGATGCGATCGCCAAGGCCGCCAAGAGCGCCGATGCGCTGTACCTCGCAACCGACCCGGACCGGGAAGGCGAGGCGATTTCCTGGCATATCGCGGAAATCCTGAAGGAGCGCGGCCTGCTCGACGGCAAGCCGCTGCACCGCGTCGTGTTCACGGAAATCACGCCGCGCGCGATCAAGGAAGCCATCGCGCAGCCACGCGAAGTCTCCAGCGATCTGGTCAACGCGCAGCAGGCGCGCCGCGCGCTGGATTATCTGGTCGGCTTCAATCTCTCGCCGGTGCTGTGGCGCAAGGTGCAGCGCGGCTTGTCCGCCGGCCGCGTGCAAAGCCCGGCGCTGCGCATGATCGTGGAGCGCGAGGAGGAAATCGAAGCCTTCGTGTCACGCGAATACTGGACGATCGACGCCAATCTCGCGCATCCGGTGCAGCCATTCTCGGCGCGCCTGACCAAGCTCGACGGCAAGAAGTTCGAACAGTTCGACATCACCAACGAATCCGACGCGGAAGCCGCGCGCTCGCGCCTGCTGGCCGCCGCGGGCGGCAAGCTCGACGTCGTCGATGTCGTGAGCCGTGAGCGCAAGCGCCGTCCCGCGCCGCCGTTCACCACCTCGACCCTGCAGCAGGAAGCCGCGCGCAAGCTCGGTTTTTCCACCAGCCGCACGATGCGCATCGCGCAGAAGCTGTACGAAGGCGTGGAGCTGGGCAGCGAGGGGACGGTCGGCCTGATTTCCTACATGCGTACCGACTCCACGCACCTTTCGCAGGAAGCCGTGGCGGAACTGCGCCAGGCCATCGCGCGCGATTTCGGCGCGCAGGCGTTGCCGCCGGTTGCCAACGAATACAAGACCAAGTCCAAGAACGCGCAGGAAGCGCACGAAGCGATCCGTCCGACCTCGGCGCTGCGCTCGCCGAAATCCGTCGCCGCCTTCCTGGATGCCGATTCGGCGCGCCTGTACGAACTGATCTGGAAGCGCGCCATCGCCTGCCAGATGATCCACGCGACCTTGAACACCGTGACCGTGGATCTGGCGGCCACCGACAAGCATGGCTTCCGCGCCAGCGGCACCACCGTCGTCGATCCGGGCTTCCTCGCGGTCTACGAAGAAGGCCGCGACACGAAGGCCGCCGAGGACGAGGACGAAGGCCGCAAGCTGCCGGCGTTGCGCAAGGGCGATTCCGTGCCGTTGTCGTCGATCGTCGCCGACCAGCATTTCACCGAGCCGCCGCCGCGCTATTCCGAAGCCAGCCTCGTCAAGGCGCTGGAGGAATACGGCATCGGCCGTCCGTCGACCTACGCTTCGATCATCCAGACGCTGTTGTTCCGCGAATACGTGCTGCTGGACGCGCGCCGTTTCCGCCCGACCGACGTGGGCCGCGCGGTCGCGAAGTTCCTTTCCAGCCATTTCACCCGCTACGTCGATTACGACTTCACCGCGAAGATGGAGGACGAACTCGATGCGGTGAGCCGCGGCGAGGAAGACTGGATTCCGCTGATGAAGCGGTTCTGGAAGCCATTCAAGGCCCTGGTCGAGGAAAAGAGCGAGTCGGTGGACCGCTCCGAAGCCACCGGCGCGCGCGTGCTCGGCGACGATCCGGTCAGCGGCAAGCCCGTCAGCGTGCGGCTCGGCCGTTTCGGGCCGTTCGCGCAGATCGGCGTGAAGGAAGACGAGGACAAGCCGAAGTTCGCTTCGCTGCGCCCCGGGCAGAGCATCCACACCATCACGCTCGAACAGGCGCTCGACCTGTTCAAGCTGCCGCGCACCCTCGGCAAAGATGGTGATGAAGACGTGACCGTGGCGGTGGGCCGCTTTGGTCCGTTCGCCAAGCGTGGTGCGACCTATGCATCGCTCAAGAAGGAAGACGATCCGTACACGATCGATCTCGAGCGCGCCCTGTTCCTGATCCGCGAGAAGGAAGAGATCGCCGCCAATCGCATCATCAAGAGCTTCGAAGGCTCGAAGATCCAGGTGCTCAATGGCCGCTTCGGGCCGTACCTCTCCGATGGCGAGTTGAACGGCAAGATTCCCAAGGATCGCGATCCGGCTTCGCTCACGTTGGCCGAGGCGCAGCAGTTGATGGAAGAAACCGGCAAGCCGGCGCGCAAGGGCTTCGGTCGCAAGGCCGCGGCGAAGAAAGCACCAGCCAGGAAAGCCGCGGCCAAGGACGCTGCACCGAAGAAGGCGGCAGCGGAGAAGGCCCCAGCCAAGAAGGCGGTCGCGAAAAAGGCACCGGCCAAGAAAGCTGCTGCGAAGAAAGCGACCGCAAAAAAAGCCACGGCGAAGAAAACCGCGTAGTAGCGGTTTTCTCCCCGAATGATTTCCATGTCCTTCAACCCATTGACGCCAGAACAGGCCGCCGTCGTACTGGAACGCGGCGGCGTGCTCGCGTATCCGACCGAAGGCGTGTGGGGGCTTGGTTGCGATCCGTTCGACGAATCCGCCGTGCGGCGCGTGCTTGAGATCAAGCAGCGCCCGGCGTCGAAAGGAATGATCGTGATTGCCGCGGATTTCGCGCAGCTGGCGCCATTGCTGCGCTTCGACGAACTGCCGGCCGAGCGCAAGCGTGAAGTCCTCGCCAGCTGGCCCGGCCCGAACACCTGGCTGATTCCCTGCGATCCAGGCGTTCCAGTCTGGCTTCGTGGCGAACATGAAACCCTCGCGGTGCGCGTCACTTCGCATGAGGCGGCCGCGACACTTTGCCGTGCGTTCGGCAAGCCGCTGGTTTCCACCAGTGCCAACTTCGCCGGTGAACCGCCTGCCCGGTTCGCCCACGAACTGGATCCGCGCTTGCTGGAACAACTGGATGGCATTGTCGAGGGCGAAACCGGCGACCGTACCAGTCCCAGCACGATTCGCGATGCGATGAGTGGATCAGTGTTGCGCGGTTGAATCCGTAGTCGTCGTCATTATTCGTGTGCGGTAGCAGCGTGCGTATGACCCGCGACGCTGCCTGTGGTTGTATGGGTCAGTTTGACGTGGTAAAAGGAGAGCGTAGCAGCGTGCGTATGACCCGCGACGCTGCCTGTGGATGTTTTCCATGGAGCCCTGCCGTTACCCGATGCAATCGGCAGGTGAGGCTCGTGATCAGCCAGGATGTGTGCTCATGTCGAAGCCTACGACTCTCCCGTTGTCAGCGTGCAGCAGTGCGGGCAATCCGGAGGCGCCTGCGGAGCGGGCGCCTGGGATGGCGAATATCGTCTGCATGAAATGGGGCGATGCCTATGGGGCCGACTACGTCAACCGGCTTTACAGCATGGTCAAGCGCAACATGACGCGGCCGTTCCGTTTCATCTGCTTCACCGAACACAAGGACGGCATCGACCCGGCGATCGAGGTTTTCGACTTCCCGCCGTGGGAAGCAGCGCACCTGTCGCGCATGGGCGCGTACCGGAAAAAGACGTTGTGCCGTGCCGACCTTGCGCCATTCAAGCAGGGCGAGCGTTTTCTCTACCTCGACCTGGACGTGGTCATCATGGAGAACATCGACGCGCTCTTCGACTACGAGCCGGAAGCGGACTTCATCGTCTGCTACAACTGGACCCGCGGGAAAGGGCGCATCGGCAATTCCTCCGTCATGATGATGCGGGTAGGTCCCTTGCAATACATCACGGATTACATGGAGGAGAACTTCGAAAAGGTGCAGGCCCGATTCCGGACCGGCAGCCAGGAATACCTGTCCTCCAAGATCATCGAGAAATACGGGCGTCTGACTTTCTGGCCCGATGCCTGGTGCAAGAGTTTCCAGTTCCACGTCATGCCGTCGCGCCTGCTGCGCGCCTTCATGGCGCCCAAGCCTCCACCCGAGGGCACGAAAATCCTGATCTTCCACGGCAAGGTCAATCCGCCGGATGCCATCAAGGGCGTATGGCCGGGCAGGTATCCGGTGTGGAAACGCTGGTACAAGCGCCTTCGGCCGGCGCGCTGGGTGGCGAACTACTACGGCTGATCCGACTTGGCCGCTTCACGTGGAAGCGGCGCTGTCCGTTGCGATGCCGGGATTGTCGTCATCGGGATGTTGTCGTTCCACTTTACGGTCACGCGCCTGCCAGCGATTTCAGCATCAGGCCGACGACGTAGGCCAGATACGTTCCCGTCGCGTAGCCGACGGTTCCCAGCAGCACGCCAACCGGTGCGAGTGAAGGATGGAACGCGGCCGCGACCACGGGCGCGGATGCCGCCGCGCCGATGTTGCCTTGCGAACCGATCGCGAAATAGAACAGCGGCGCGCGTGTCAGCTTCATCGCGAGCCACAGGCAGGCGACGTGCACGCTCATCCACAGCGCGCCGAGCGCGAACAGCCAGGGGCGTTCCAGCAGCGCCAGCAGGTCCATCTGCATGCCGATGCAGGCGATCAGGAAGTACAGGCACAGCGAGCCGATCTTCGAGGCGCCCGCGTCTTCCAGCTTGCGGGCGCGGGTGAAACTGGCCATCAGGCCGAAGGTGGTCGACAGCACCACGACCCAGACGAAGGACGAGGTCAGGCTGAACTTGTCCGCCCACGAAACATTGGCCGCGAACCAGCTGGCGATCGGAACCGCAACCGCATGCGCCAGGCCGACCAGGCCGAATCCGGTTCCGACGATCATCATGAGGTCGGTGAGCGAAGGATTGCGCGAATGCTGGGCCTGATAGGCCGAAATCTGCGCCTTCAGCTCGTCAAGTGCGCGGGTGTCGACCTTGCGCTTGCGGTCGAACGCATCGGCGTTGCCGGCGAGGAACAGCAGCACCGCCATCCAGAGGTTGGCCACGGCGACATCGACCACGGCGATCTGGCCGAAGGTTGTTGCATCGACGTTGAACACTTCGCGGATCGCGGCCATGTTCGCGCCGCCGCCGATCCAGCTCCCGCACATCGCCGCCATGCCGGCCCAGATGTCGCCGGCGACGGTTTCCGGATGCAGCCACTTGAACGCGAGGAAGGACACGATGGCGCCGAGCATGATCCCGAAAGTGCCGACGCAGAACACGAACAACAGTTTCCAGCCCAGTTTCAGGATCGCGGGAAGGTCGATCGAAAGCGTCAGCAGCACCAACGCCGCGGGCAGCAGCACGTCGCGCGCGATCGGGGTGTAGAGCTTCGTGGCCTGGCCGTCGATCAGGCCCGTCGTGTTGTAGATCGCGGGCACGAAGTAGCACAGCAGCAAGGCCGGGACGATGCTGAAGAACTTCTTCAGGCGCGGCGTCGGGCCACTGGCGGCCCAGAAGATCAGCCCCAGCGTGGCGGCGATCAGCCCGAACAGCACGATGTCGTTCTGGATCAGGGCGGGATTGGACGATACGGACATGTACGGGTATCTCGCGGGAAACCCCGACTATACTGACCGGCCCGTTTTTGCGTCAGCGGCGAACACGCTAGCCATGAATCCGAACTTCCTTGACTTCGAACAACCCATCGCTGAACTGGAGGCCAAGATCCAGGAGCTGCGGCATGCGAGCCAAGGCAGTGCGTTCAACATCGAGGAGGAAGTGGCGAAACTGCAGGACAAGCTGCGCGCCCGTACCGCCGAGATCTTCCGCAACCTCACGCCGTGGCAGGTCTCGCAGCTCGCGCGCCATCCGCAGCGGCCCTACACGCTCGACTACATCGAGCACGCTTTCGACGAATTCCACGAACTCGCCGGCGACCGCACTTATGCGGACGACGCCGCGATCGTCGGCGGCATCGGCCGCATCGACGGACGCCCGGTCATGGTCATCGGCCACCAGAAGGGCCGCGACACCAAGTCCAAGATCAAGCGCAACTTCGGCATGCCGCGTCCGGAGGGCTACCGCAAGGCGCTGCGCCTGATGCAGACGGCCGAGCGCTTCCGCCTGCCGATCCTCACCTTCATCGACACGCCCGGCGCCTATCCGGGCGTCGGCGCGGAGGAGCGCGGCCAGTCGGAAGCGATCGCCCGCAACCTGCTGGAAATGGCGCGACTGCGCGTGCCGATCGTCTGCACCGTGATCGGCGAAGGTGGTTCCGGTGGGGCGCTGGCGATCGGCGTCGGCGACCGCACCCTGATGCTCGAATACGGCACCTATTCGGTGATTTCGCCCGAAGGCTGCGCCTCGATCCTGTGGAAGACCGCCGAACGTGCGAAGGACGCTGCCGAGGCGCTCGGCATCACCGCGCCGCGCCTGCTCGAGCTTGGCCTGATCGACCAGATCGTGAAGGAGCCGCTCGGCGGCGCGCACCGCGATCCGAAGGAAATGGCCGCGCGGCTCAAGACCACGCTCATCGGCCAACTCGAGATCCTGGAACGCATCGACGCGGCGACCTTGCTGCAGCAGCGCTATGCGCGACTGCGCAGCTATGGTCGCTACCAGGCGGCGTGATCGATCCGCGCGATAGGCGGCAGGCATCGTCATGAAGCTCGTGCGCAACATCGTCGTCGTCCTCGCCATCATCGCGCTGTGGTGGTGGACGAATGGCGACAGGCCGGAGACGGCGATTCCGTCGGAACCTGCATCGCAGGTGGGGCACGACGCGAAACCGTCCGGCGATTCCAGCGCGGCATCGCCGGCGTCGAATGCCCGCAAGCTGCCGGATTTCCTGCCGCGCGAAGCGCACCAGACCATCGAGCTGATCCTGAAGGGCGGCCCGTTCCCGCATCGCCAGGATGGCACGGTGTTCGGCAACCGCGAGCGGCTTTTGCCGCAACAACCGCGCGGCTACTATCGCGAATACACGGTGCGGACGCCGGGCGGGCAGGGACGCGGCGCGCGGCGCATCGTCGCCGGTGGCGAACCGCCGCGCGAGTTCTGGTACACGGCCGATCACTACAGAAGTTTCCGCCGCTTCGAGGTTGAGCGATGAGCATCGACGAGGACGATATCGAAGAAGGCTACGGTCCCGATCGCGACGACGAGGATGAGGAATCGCCGCCGCTGCTCGATCTGCTGCCGCTCGCCAGCGAGGCCGGTGCGTACCACCTGCCGGTCCAGCACATCGACGCGCTCCTCGACGCTGCGCGCGATCTCGATTTCCTCGCGATCAACATCGTGTTGGCCGGTTGCCGCGACAAGGTCGAGCTGATGAAGCGCATGGCGCAGGCGCTCGCCATTCCCGATGGCTTCGGAAGCAACTGGGATGCCTTGGCCGACAGCCTCAACGATCTGGAATGGCTGGGCGAGACGGCCGGCTACGTGCTGGTGTTCGAACGCGGCGAGGATTTGCGCGGCGCCTCCAGCTACGACTACGACGAACTGATCGAGCTGCTCAACGAAGCCGCGGATCGCTGGCGCGAAGACGACGTGCCGTTCTGGGCCTTCTTCGGTGAAACCGATGCCTGAGCGGGGCTGCCTGGTTCGCGTATGACGCCAGCAACGCGTGCGCTCGACGCCGCCCGGATCCCGTACCGGACGATGAGCTACGAGCACGAACCGGGAGAGGAAGCCTACGGCCGCGAAGCCGCGCGCAAGCTCGGGCTCGATCCCGCCAGCGTGTTCAAGACCCTGGTCGTGACGGGCATGGACAAGCGGCTGCGGGTCGGCCTGGTTCCCGCCTTGCTGCATCTGGACCTGAAGAAGATCGCCGCCGAATTCGGCGTCAAGAGCCTCGAAATGGCGCCGGCCGCACTGGCCGAGCGCAGCAGCGGCTACCGGCTCGGCGCGATCAGCCCGGTGGCGCAGAAAAAAGCCTTGCCGACGCTGATCGACGAAAGCGCGCTCGCGTTCGACGAGATCGCAGTCAGCGGCGGGCGGCGCGGCTTCGACATCGTGCTCGCGCCGGCCGATCTGGCCAAAGTGCTGGACGCACGCTTCGCCCCGATCGCCAAGGCATGAACGGCCGGCGTTGAGCTGCCGCGTCGGGGCGTATTCCGGATTGGTTCAATCTGAACCGACGATAACCCGTTTTTCGCCAAAAATACAGAAAAATCATTGTCTTATGTTGCATTGCACATCGAACTGAAATGTTCGGGGTGGCAGAATGGGCAGTCCACCAACCAACGATTCGCAAACCGACTCGATGAACGCCCAACTCTCTTCCGCCACCTCGATGAACGATGTGGTGCTCGATCCTGTTCTGGCCGCGCTCAAAGCCAGTCTCCCCGCGCCGCGTTACAAGGAAGCCGCGATGTTCGCGGAGGCCTTCTATGCGCGACTGACGCCCGAGGAATACGCACTGCGCAGCGCCGCCGACTGGGCCGCGCTCGCCAAGGGCGTGCTGCAATTCGCCCGCACCCGCAAGCCGGGCCAGCCGGCGATCCGCATCTTCAATCCGAACCGCGAAGAGCACGGTTGGGAATCGCCGCACACCGTGGTGCAGATCGCCAACGACGACATGCCCTTCCTGGTCGATTCGACCGGCATGGTGCTGGCCGAATACGGCCTGGGCGTGCACGTGATCGGCCATCCGGTGCTGGCGGTGCGTCGCGATCCGGGCGGCAACGTGCTGGCGTTCGGCGAAGGCGAGCGCGAATCGCTGATGCACATCGAAGTGGATCGCGTCGCCGAACCGGCCGACATGGCGCGCATCGCCGAGTCGCTGCGCGATGCGCTGGACGACGTGCGCGCCGCGGTGAACGACTGGGCCGCGATGCGCGAAGCCATGCGCAAGTCCGCCGCCGGGCTGGCGGGCGCGGCGGGCAAGGTCCTGCCCGAACGCGCCGCCGAAGCGCGCGATTTCCTCGAGTGGGCGGCGGACGACCACTTCATCCTGCTGGGCTATCGCGAATACAAGGTCGAAGACCCGGAAGGCGAAGCGATGCTCCGGGCGATTCCGCAAACCGGCCTCGGCCTGCTGCGCAGCGACGAGCGCGCTGGCAAGCCGCGCCCGGTGAAGGCCATGGTGCGCGACCTGATGGCCAGCGATAACCCCGATCCGCTGATCCTGACCAAGACCAACGCGCGTTCCACCGTGCATCGTCCGGGCTACATGGACTACATCGGCGTGCTGTGCTTCGACGAAGCCGGCGTGCCGATCGGCGAGAAGCGCTTCGTCGGCCTCTACACGTCGAGCGCGTACAACCGCCGTCCGTGGGACATCCCGCTGGTGCGCCAGCGCCACGACTACGTGATGAAGCGCTCGCAGTTCGCCCAGGACAGCCACAGCGGCAAGGCGCTGCGCCACATCCTGGAAACGCTGCCGCGCGACGAGCTGTTCCAGTCGAGCGAGGAAGAACTGTATGCCACCGCGATCGGCATCCTCGCGCTGCAGGAACGCATCCGTCCGCGCCTGTTCCTGCGCCGCGACCGCTTCGGCCGTTTCTTCTCGGTGCTGACCTACATCCCGCGCGACCGCTACAACACCGAAGCGCGGCATCGCATCGAAGCGATGCTGATGGAAGCACTGAACGGCCAGCGCATTGATACCACCAGCCAGGTCGGCAATTCGCCGCTGGCGCAACTGCACGCCATCGTGCGGCCCAAGGCCGGTGCGGCGGCGGAGCAGGTCGATGTGGCGGCGATCGAGAAGCGCCTGTCGGAAATCGTGCGCAACTGGCATGACGCGTTGCGCGACCTGCTGGTGCAGCGCAATGGCGAGGCGCGAGGCCTGAAGCTCGCGGCGCGCTACGGCCGTGCGTTGCCGAACAGCTACATCGAGGAAGTCAGTCCGGAAATCGCCGCGGCCGACGTGGAGTCCGTCGCCGAACTCGGCGGCGCCGACGACCTGCGCCTCAATCTCTATACGCGCCGCCGCGAGGACGGTTCGAGCCAGCTGCGCTTCAAGCTGTTCCGCGCCGGTCGCGACATTTCGCTGTTCGAGGCGCTGCCGCTGTTGGAGCACCTCGGCCTGCGCATCCAGACCGAACATCCTTACGCGATCGTCGTCGGCGATATGCGCATCCACATCCAGGATTTCGAAGTCGAATCCGCGGCCGGCGCGATCGACGTCGAAGCGGTGCGCGAGAAGTTCGAACAGGCCTTCGATGCGGTGTGGCGCGGCAAGGCCGAGAGCGACGGCTTCAACCGGCTCGTGCTCGGCGCCAACCTGACCTGGCGGCAAGTCGCGATGCTGCGCGGTTACGCCAAGTACCTGCTGCAGACCGGCGTGCCGTTCAGCCAGACCTACATGGAAGCCACACTGGCGCGTTATCCCATCTTGGCTCGTTTGTTGGTTGAACTGTTCGAGGCGCGCTTCCATCCGGAAGAAAGCACGGAAGAAAAACAGGCCGGGCAGGCGCGGTTCGCGCAGGAACTGCGTGCGCTGGCGGGCAACGACGAAGCTGCCGCGAAGGCGCTCGAAACCGTGATCGCCGCGCGCATGGAAGATCGCGCCACGCAGATGAAGGCGGCGGAGAAAACCCTGATCTCGCTGCTGGACCGGGTCGAATCGCTCGATGAAGACCGCATCCTGCGCGCCTTCAAGACCACGATTCTGGCGACCTTGCGCACCAGCTTCTACCAGCGTCCGGACGACGGCGCGCCGCGCGAAGTGGTGGCCTTCAAGTTCGATTCCGCGCTGCTGCCGGATCTGCCCAAGCCGCGCCCCTACCGCGAGATCTTCGTCTACGGTCCGCGCGTGGAAGGCGTGCACCTGCGATTCGGTCCGGTGGCCCGCGGCGGCTTGCGCTGGTCGGATCGCCGCGAGGATTTCCGCACCGAAGTGCTGGGCCTGGTGAAGGCGCAGATGGTGAAGAACACCGTGATCGTGCCGGTCGGCGCGAAGGGTGGTTTCTTCGTCAAGCGTCCGCCGGTCGGCGGCGACCGCGATGCGGTGCTGGCCGAAGGCATCGCCTGCTATCGCCTCTTCATCAACGCGCTGCTCGACATCACCGACAACCTCGTCGATGGCAAGGTCGTGCCGCCGGTCGACGTGGTGCGCCACGATGCCGACGACCCGTACCTGGTCGTCGCGGCCGACAAGGGCACGGCGACGTTCTCCGACATCGCCAATTCCATCTCGCTCGAACACGGCTTCTGGCTCGGCGATGCGTTCGCGTCCGGCGGTTCGGTCGGTTACGACCACAAGGGCATGGGCATCACCGCGAAGGGCGCGTGGGAATCGGTCAAGCGCCACTTCCGCGCGCTCGGCCGCGACTGCCAGCGCGAGGACTTCACCTGCGTCGGCGTCGGCGACATGAGTGGCGACGTGTTCGGCAACGGCATGCTGCTGTCCGAACACATCAAGCTGGTCGCGGCGTTCGACCATCGCCACATCTTCCTCGACCCGAATCCGGATCCGGCCAAGTCCTTCGCCGAGCGCAAGCGCATGTTCAAGCTGCCGCGCTCCTCGTGGGCCGATTACGACACCAGCCTCATTTCCGAGGGCGGCGGTGTGTTCCCGCGCAGCCTGAAGGCGATCTACATCTCGCCGCAGGTGCGCGCCGTGCTCGGCCTGGCGGCCGACGTGGAACAGCTTTCGCCGAACGAATTGATGAGCGCGATCCTGAAGGCGCCGGTCGACCTGCTCTGGAACGGCGGCATCGGCACCTACGTGAAGGCTTCGAGCGAAACCCATGCCGAAGTCGGCGACCGCGCCAACAACCCCGTGCGCGTCGATGGCAAGCAGTTGCGTTGCCGCATCGTCGGCGAAGGCGGCAACCTCGGCTTCACCCAGCGCGGCCGCATCGAAGCGGCGCAGAACGGCGTGCTGCTCAACACCGACTTCATCGACAACTCGGCCGGCGTCGATACTTCCGACCACGAGGTCAATATCAAGATCCTGCTCGACGACGCGGTATCGCGCGGTGAACTGGACACGGCGGGCCGCAACGCGCTGCTCGCCAGCATGACCGACGAAGTCGAGCGACTGGTGCTGTGGGACAACATCCGCCAGAACCAGGCGTTGTCGGTGATGGAACGCATGTCCGTCGCGCGCTTGGGTTCCAAGCAGCACTTCATCCAGACGTTGGAGTCGCAGGGTCTGCTGGATCGCGCGATCGAATACCTGCCGAGCGATGCGGAACTGGCCGAGCGCAAGGTGCGCGGCCAGGGCCTGACGCGGCCGGAGCTGGCCGTGCTGCTGTCGTACAGCAAGATCGTCGTGTTCAACCAGCTGCTCGATTCCGACGTGCCGGAAGATCCGTTCCTCTCGGCCGAACTGCAGCGCTACTTCCCGGAAGCCCTGCAGCAGCGCTACGCCGAGCACATGGAGCGGCATCCGCTCAAGCGCCAGATCATCGCCACCGCGGTGACGAACTCGATGATCAACCGCATGGGGGCGACCTTTGCGCTGCGCATGGCCGAGGACACCGGCGAGGAGCCGGCGCAGGTCGCCAAGGCCTACACCATCGCGCGCGTCGTGACCGAAGCGCGCGAGATGTGGAACGGGATCGACGCGCTCAACCATTCCGTGCCGGAAAGCGTGCAGCTCGACGCGCTGGCGCTGCTGTGGAACCAGTTGCGCGGCATGACGCGCTGGTTCCTGAACCTGCCGGGCAATCGCCTCGACATCGCCGCCATGGTGGAGCGTTACGGCGCGGGCTACATCGCGTTGCGCGACGGCATCGCGGGCGTGCTCGACGAGGCCGGACGCATCGAATACGCCGATGCGCGCGCGCGCTGGATGGATTCCGGCCTGCCGCAGGACATGGCCGCGCAGCTGGCCGCGCTGCCGTTCCTCGAAGGCGCGCTTGACATCGTCACCGTCGCGCTCGAGCAGCAGTTGCCGGTGCTCGACGTGGCGCGCGCGTGGTTCGGTCTGGGCGATGCGCTGAGCCTGACCTGGCTGTCGCACAAGATCGATGCCTTGCCGGTCGAAGGCCGCTGGCACGCCTTGGCACGCGGTTCGCTGAAGGACGAGCTGCAGTCGCAGAGCAGCTCGCTGGTGGCCCAGGTGCTGCGCTACGGCGAAGGCGATGCAGGACAGCGCCTGGCGGCGTGGTTGCAGCGCGACGACGCCAGCCTGCGCTTCGCGCAATCCATGTTCGCGGAAATGCGCAACCTGCGGGAAATGGACTACGCGACCGTTTCCGTCGCGCTGCGGCGCCTGGCGCAGTTGGCCGTGGCGTCGTAAGCCCGGCGAGGGCGTCGTTGGAAGCGATGGCTTCTGCCGACGCCCGGAGGGTTCTTTTTACGGAAGCGCGCCGTCAATCGACCGGCGCGCTTTTTTATTTCTTGCCCGTGAAGCGCGCGACCGTCGCACGCAGCGCGGCCTGCGTGTCCTCGCGGTTCCACACGCCGATGAAGCGCGAGATGTCCATCTTGGACGGATCGGTGATCGCTTCCACCAGGTCGGCCCGCGCCATGCGGCGGGTTTCGCGCATCGCGTAACCGGGCAGCGCGAGCTGGCCGCGCAGCCACTGCACGGAACGCGCGACGACCTGGTCGGCGTCCGCCAGCTCGTCGACCATGCCGATCGCGACGGCTTCCTCGGAGCTCACCATTTTCCCGGCGACGCACAGGCGCTCGGCCACGCGCATGCCGACCAGACGCTGCAGCGTGTACTGGATCGCCTCGGGCACGATCAGGCCGACCTGCACTTCGTTCAAGCCCAGCGTGAAAGGCTTGTCGCCGCTTTTCGCCATCACGCGGTAGTCGCAGTGGATCGCGATCACCGCGCCGCCGGCCGGCGAGTGGCCGGTGATCGCAGCGACGGAAATCAGTGGCGAGGTCGCGAAAGCCCGGCAGCAGCCGAAGAAGGTTTCCCAGCACTTCCGGAGCGTGGCCTCGTCCTGTTGCAGCAGCCAGATGAGGTCGAGGCCGGCGGAGAACACGTTCGGCGAACCGGAAAGCACCAGCGCCTGCGCGCCTTGCGAGGGCGCGGCCTCGACCGCTTCCTTGAGGGCGGTCAGCAGCTCCAGGTTCAGCGCGTTGACCGGAGCGCGCGCCATGTTGAGTTCGAGAATGCCGCTGTCGTGTTCGATGCGGTTGAGCATGGGGTTTCCTCAGAAAGAAGGCTGGGTCGGAATCGATTGGCCCGGAATGGCGAATTGCGCGGCGGCGTCCGTGCGCGCCAGCAAGGTGCCCCAGTCCATCAGCGGCGCGACGACCAGCGCCTGCGCCAGCAGGATGGCAACCATCGCGATCATCGGCGAAAGATCGAGCCCGCCGAGATTCGGCAGCAGCGAGCGGATCGGGCGCAACACCGGTTCGGTGAGTTGGATCAATAGCGGAACCGCCGGATGGCGCGGGCTTGGGCCGATCCAGCTCAGGATCGAGCGGACCAGGATGAAGACCAGGTACATCGTCAGCAGCATGGCGATGGTTTCGGCGAAGCCCAGCACGATCGTCGCGCGCAGTCCCGCGGAGATGCCGGAAAGCGCCAGCAGCAACCAGACTTTCAGGCACAGGATCAGGAACGTCGCCAGCGCGCCGGCCAGATCGATCCGCTTCCACGGCTTCAGCACGCGCCGCAGCGGCATCAGCACCGGATTGGTGAGTTTGTAGAGCGCCTGGCAGATCGGGTTGTTGAAGTTCGCGCCGACCCATTGCAGCAGCACGCGCAGCGCGAAGATCCACGCCGCGATGCCGAAGATCACATGGACCAGGATCGAGCCAGCATTGGCGAAATACGGCATCGCTCAGTTTCCTGCCTTGGCCGAAAGCTCCGTGCCGCGCGTCGTGGCGGCAGCGACGGCTTTCGCCACGATGTCGGCGAAGCCCGAGGCCGTGAAGGATTCCAGCGCCGCCTGCGTGGTGCCGCCGGGCGAGGTCACGCGCTGGCGCAAGGTCGCGGCATCTTCGCCCGATTCGGCCAGCATCCTTCCTGCGCCCGCGCAGGTCTGCACCACCAGCGCGCGCGCCGCTTCCTCCGACAGGCCTTGTGCGACGGCGGCCGCCTGCAAGGCTTCGGCGAGCAGGAAGAAATACGCCGGGCCGCTGCCGGAAACCGCGGTGACGGTGTCCATCAGCGTTTCGGAATCGATCCACGCGGTGACGCCGACCGCGCCGAGCACGGCCTGCGCCAGTTCGCGCTGCTTGGCATCGACACGCGCGTTCGCGAACAGGCCGGTCGCGCCCGCGCCGAGCAGCGCCGGCGTGTTCGGCATCGAGCGCACGATCGCGCGTTCGCCGCCGAGCCAGCGGTCCATCTGCGCGGTGGTGATGCCGGCGGCGATGGACAGCGCCAGCGCATTCGCCGGAAACACCGTGGCCAGCGCTTCGCAGACCGGTTTCATCACCTGCGGCTTGACCGCGAACACGATCAGTCCGGCATCGCGCACGGCTTCCGCGTTGTCCGCGAACACGGCGACGGAAAAATCCCGGGCCATTGCTGTACGCAGGTCTTCGTTGGGTTCGCAGACGCGGATCGCCGACGGCGCCGCGCCGCGCGCGATCAGGCCGCCGATCAGGCTGCGCGCCATGTTGCCGCCGCCGATGAAGGCGATTTCCGCGGCGGGAATGGAAGAAGCGTTGCGGGCGTTGGTCATGGCGATGCGGATGGCGCGTTCACATGGGGACACCATGTTAGCGGCAAGCGCAGCGCGCGGTTTCAGGCCTTGGCCGGGCGCGGTCCGAACAGCGCGGTCCCGACGCGCACCATCGTCGCGCCTTGCTCGATCGCCAGCTCGAAATCGTCCGACATGCCCATCGACAGCGTGTCCACGCCCGGATGTCCGCGGCGCAGCGCTTCGAACAGTTGGCGCATCTTCGCGAAAGCTTCGCGGCGTTTTTCGATATCCGGATGCGGCGCCGGTATTGCCATCAGTCCGCGCAGCGCGAGCGCCGGCTGTGCCGCGATCAAATCCGCCAATGCCGGGACTTCTTCCGGACGGCAGCCGGATTTGCTGGCCTCGTCGTCGATATTCACCTGGATCAATACGTTCAGCGGCGCGGCTTCCGCGGACCGACCCTTGGCCAGCAGCGGAATCAATTTCGCGCGGTCCACGCTTTGCACCCAATCGAAGTGCTTCGCGGCCAGCTCGGCCTTGTTGGATTGCAGTGGTCCGATCAGGTGCCATTCCAGCGGTGCGGCGTTTCCGGAAAGTCCCGCGGCTTCCAGTTCGCGACGCTTGGTGACGCCTTCCTGCACGTAGTTTTCGCCGAACGCGGTTTGCCCGCAGGCGGCCAGTTCCGCCACCGCGTCGCCGCGCTGCAATTTGGAAACGGCGAGCAGTCGCGCGGTGTTGCCGCTGCGTTGCGTAGCGGCGTTCAGGCGCGACAGTACGGCGTCGAGTCGGGCTTTCGCGTCGGGGTTGATGGCGGGATTCATGGTGTCTGGCATGCGCCGGAAACGGCGTTATACTGCGGCGGAATGCATCCGCGATGCGTTCGTGGACAGGCGTTTCAGTTTATCCAACCTCGGGGGATGGTCACGTGGATATCGCCGAACTTCTTGCTTTTTCGGTCAAGAACAAAGCTTCGGACTTGCACCTGTCGGCCGGCCTGCCGCCGATGATCCGCGTCGATGGCGACGTGCGCCGTATCAATATTCCCGCGCTCGACCACAAGCAGGTCCACGCGCTGGTGTACGACATCATGTCGGACAAGGCGCGGCGCGATTACGAAGAATTCCTCGAGGTCGACTTCTCGTTCGAGATCCCGGGCCTCGCGCGTTTCCGCGTCAACGCCTTCAACCAGAACCGTGGCGCGGGCGCGGTGTTCCGTACGATTCCTTCGGAAGTGCTGACGCTGGAAGACCTGGCGGCGCCGAAGGTGTTCAAGGAGCTGATCCAGCAGCCGCAGGGCCTGATCCTCGTGACCGGTCCGACCGGCTCGGGCAAGTCGACCACGCTGGCGGCGATGATCGACCACATCAACAAGAACGAATACGGCCACATCCTCACCGTCGAGGATCCGATCGAATTCGTCCACACCTCGAACAAGTGCCTGATCAACCAGCGCGAAGTGCACCGCGACACGCACGGCTTCAATGAAGCGCTGCGCTCGGCACTGCGCGAAGACCCGGACTACATCCTCGTCGGCGAGTTGCGCGACCTCGAGACGATCCGCCTGGCGCTGACCGCGGCGGAAACCGGACACCTGGTGTTCGGCACGTTGCACACCAGCTCCGCGGCCAAGACCATCGACCGCGTGATCGACGTGTTCCCGGCCGGCGAAAAGCCGATGGTGCGCTCGATGCTGTCGGAATCGCTGCGTGCGGTGATCTCGCAGTCGCTGCTGAAAAAGGTCGGCGGCGGCCGCGTCGCGGCGCACGAGATCATGGTCGCGGTCCCGGCGATCCGTAACCTGATCCGCGAAGACAAGGTCGCGCAGATGTATTCGGCGATCCAGACCGGCCAGAACGTCGGCATGCAGACCCTCGACCAGTGCCTGCAGGATCTGGTCAAGCGCGGCCTGGTGACGCGCAACCAGGCGAAGGAATACGCGAAGGACAAGAAGTTGTTCGAGTAAGCAGGGTTTCTGTCGCGGGATAACGGACATTCGCAGGAGAGCGACAAGCCATGAGCAGCGCAGGCGGCATTGATTTCACCAGCTTTCTCAAGTTGATGGCGCACAAGAAAGCGTCGGACATGTTCATCACTGCTGGTGCGCCGCCGTCGATGAAGGTGCACGGAAAGCTGACGCCGATCACGCAGGCGCCGCTGTCGCCGCAGCAGAGCCGCGACCTGGTGCTTTCGGTGATGACGCCGGGCCAGCGCGAGGAGTTCGAGAAGACCCACGAGTGCAACTTCGCGATCGGCGTGTCCGGCGTCGGCCGCTTCCGCGTCTCGTGCTTCTACCAGCGCAACCAGGTCGGCATGGTGCTGCGCCGGATCGAAACCAAGATCCCGTCGATCGAGGAGCTGTCGCTGCCGCCGATCATCAAGACGCTGGCGATGACCAAGCGCGGCATCATCATCTTCGTCGGCGCGACGGGCACGGGTAAGTCGACTTCGCTCGCGGCGATGATCGGCTACCGCAACCTCAATTCCACCGGCCACATCATCACGATCGAAGACCCGATCGAATTCGTCCACAAACACGAAGGCTGCATCATCACGCAGCGCGAAGTCGGCATCGACACCGATTCGTGGGAAGCGGCGCTGAAGAACACGCTGCGCCAGGCGCCGGACGTGATCATGATCGGCGAGGTGCGCACCCGCGAAGGCATGGACCACGCCATCGCCTTCGCCGAAACCGGCCATCTGTGCCTGTGCACGCTGCATGCGAACAATGCCAACCAGGCGATGGACCGCATCATCAACTTCTTCCCGGAAGACCGCCGCAGCCAGCTGCTGATGGATCTTTCGCTGAACCTGAAGGGCGTGGTCGCGCAGCAGCTCATTCCCACGCCGGACGGCAAGGGACGGCGCGTCGCGATGGAGATCCTGCTCGGTACGCCGCTGGTGCAGGACTACATCCGCGAAGGCGAGATCCACAAGCTGAAGGAAGTGATGAAGGAATCGGTCAACCTCGGCATGAAGACCTTCGACCAGGCTTTGTACGAGCTGTATGCCGCCGGCGAGATTTCCTACGAAGACGCGCTGCGCTACGCCGACTCGCAGAACGAAGTGCGACTGCGCATCAAGCTGGCGCAGGGCGGCGACGCGCATACACTGTCGCAAGGCCTGGACGGCGTGGAGCTGCTCGAGTCGCGCTGATCGGACGATCGGCGGATTCCTGGAGGCGCGGAGACGGTTTCGTCTCCGCGTTTTTCATTTGCGTGCCAGGGTTTCCAGCACGGCCATGCGAACCGCAACGCCGTTCGAGACCTGTTCGAGGATCACCGATTGCGGGCCGTCGGCCACGGCGTCGGCGATTTCCACGCCGCGGTTCATCGGGCCCGGATGCAGCACGATGGCATCGCGCGCCGCCAGCGCGAGTCGTTCGGGCGAAAGGCCCCAGTCGCGGTAGTAGCCTTCGAGCGATTCGACCAAGCCTTCCTCCATGCGCTCGCGTTGCAGGCGCAGCATCATCACGACGTCGCAACCGTCCAGCGCTTCGTCGAAATTGCGGTAGCGACGCAGGCCGGCGAACGTGGCTTCGTCGCCCGGCAGCAGCGGATCCGGTCCGGCCAGTCGCAGTTCGGAAACACCGAGCGTCCTGAGCGCGTGGATGTCCGAACGCGCCACACGCGAGTGGCGGATGTCGCCGGCGATCACGACCTTGAGGCCGGAAAAATCCGTGCCCTTGTGCTGGCGGATCGTCAGCATGTCCAGCAGGCCTTGGGTCGGATGCGCGTTGCGGCCGTCGCCGGCATTGATGATGGAAGTGTTCGGCGCGGCGGCTTCGGCCAGCGACTGCACCGCGCCGTCCTCGGCGTGGCGCACGACGAACAGGCTTGCGCCCATGGCTTCGAGGTTGCGCAGCGTGTCCGCCAGGGTTTCGCCCTTGCGGGTCGAGGAACGGTCGGCGTCGAAGTTCAGCACGTCCGCGCCGAGACGTTGTGCGGCCAGCTGGAACGAACTGCGCGTCCGGGTCGAGGGTTCGAAGAACAGGTTGGCGACGGTGAGGCCGCGCAGCGGCTGATGGTCCGTGCCGCGCAGCGCGTTCGGCCGCAGTGCTTGCGCGAGGTCGAGCAGGCGTTCGAGTTGGTCGCGGCGCAGGCCGTCGAGCGTGATGAGATGGCGCATGGGTTCGGTCAGAAGTCGGAATGGGAGGGCGGCATTGCGGGCAGGTTTTCGCCTTCGCGCAGCCAGCGTTCGACGATGATTTGCGCGGCCATCGCGTCCTGCATCGCGGCATCGCGACGGCGCGCCGTGCCTTGCTTGCGTTGCTCGGCGAAACGGCGGTCGGCTTCGCGCGAACTGGAGCGCTCGTCGACCAGGTCGACCGGCACGCCGAAGCGTTGCGCGGCTTCCTTCGCGAAGCGCCGCGCGATGTGCGTCGCCAGTTGCGCTTCGCCGTCCAGCGTGAGCGGTTCGCCGACGATGATGCGGTCCGGCCGCCATTCGCGCACGAGCGCTTCGACCTGTTTCCAGTCCGGGCCGCTGTCGTTCGCGGCCACCATCGCGATGGCGCGCGCGGTCTGCGACAGCGTATTGCCGACCGCAACGCCGATCCGGCGGCTGCCGACGTCGAAGCCGAGCACGCAGATCGTCATGCGTGTCCGGCGTAGCCGGCGAGCAGTCGTGGATCGATGCCGATCAGGCGCGTCGCGGCGTTCCAACGCTGTTCCAGCGGCGTGTCGAAGATCACCGAGGGATCGGCTTCAACCGTGAGCCAGGCGTTGTCCTGGATTTCCTCTTCCAGCTGGTGCTCGCCCCAGCCGGCGTAGCCGAGTGCGACGACGCTGTTGCGCGGGCCGTTGCCTTTGGCGATCGCTTCCAGCACATCGCGCGAGGTGGTGAGGCGGAGGTGCTCCGACACCGGGAAGGTGGATTCCCACTCGCCGCCATCCGGCGTGTGCAGCACGAAGCCGCGATCGCATTGCACCGGGCCGCCGAGCAGAACCGGGCTCTGGGCCAGTTCCAGGTCGAAGGTCTTGATGCCCATCTGCTCGAAGACGTCGCCGAGCGTCAGCGGCGCGAGCCGGTTCAGCATCAGTCCCATTGCGCCTTCCGCGGCGTGATGGCAAAGCAGGGTGACTCCGCCCGCGAAATTCGGATCGTCCATGCCGGGCAAGGCGATCAGGAAGTGGTTCTGCAGATAGCGCGGCGCGTCGGGCATGGGCGATATTCTAGCCATGACCGGCATCGTCATCGCCATGTGCGCGCCGGCGCGGAAACGACCGGCTCAGCGGCTTTCCATCACGTTGCCGGGCAGGTAATGCCAGGTGCGCGTGATGTAGAGGATCTCGGTGTTGTCCTTGTCCTTCGGCAGCGGCGCGAACGGCTCCGACAGCCGCACGGTGCGGACCGCGGCGTCGTCGAGCACCGGATACCCGGACGACTGCACCACGGTGATTTCCTCGATCGTGCCGTTGCGGCGCACGCCGACGGTCAGCACGAGCTGGCCGTGCAAGTCGCGGCGGCGGGCTTCGTCGGGATAGTTGAGGTTGCCGATCCGTTCCACGCGCGCCTGCCAGGCCTTCATGTAGCTGGCGAATTCGTATTCCTGCGTGTTGGCGGAGATGAACTTCTTCTTCGGTCGCTTGGCGTAGTTGCGCTGGCGTTCCGCGATCGAGGCCGACAGCCGCGCCATTTCCAGCTGGCGCTCGATCAGTTCGCGGCTGTCGGGCAAGGGCGCGGTTGGCGTGGGCGTGGCCTGCGTGGACGGCGCCTTGTCTTGCGCTGCGGCAATGGTGGTGACGATGGCTTGGGCTTCCAGCTCCTGCGGCTTTGGGGCGCCTTCTTCCATCGGTACCGGCGCGAGGCCCGGCACCGGGTTGGGTGCCGGCGCCGGTTGCGTGTCGGATGGGCGATCAGGCTTTTCCGCATCGCCGCCGCCTTGTTGGCTGGCATTGGCGAGGAAGTCGGCTTTCTCCGGCGGATCGTTGCTGTGGGTCTGGACCAGGATCACGTCCAGCGTCGGCAGGACCGGCGCCGGGTCTTCGATGCTGAAGCCGATGCCGAGCAGCAACACCCCGTGGATCAGCAACGAGAAGATCAGCGTTGCGGAAAGTCGGTCGGCGGAAGAAATGTTCGGCGCAGGGCGACTCACTGCGGGCGGGCCTCGCTCAACCTCGCTTCGATCCGGTCGAACAGCAGGCCCGCGATGTTGATGCCGAACTGCGCATCGAGTTCGCGCACGCACGTCGGGCTGGTGACATTGACCTCGGTCAGCCAGTCGCCGATCACATCGAGCCCGACGAACAACATGCCGCGCTTGACCAGTTCCGGGCCGACCTGCGCCGCGATCCAGCGATCGCGTTCGGTGATCGGACGGCCTTCGCCGCGCCCACCGGCCGCGAGGTTGCCGCGGAATTCATCGCCCTGCGGAATGCGGGCAAGGCAGTACGGCACGGGTTCGCCTTCGACCAGCAGGATGCGCTTGTCACCCTCGGCGATCTCCGGCAGGTAGCGCTGCGCCAGCGCCGGAAGCCGGCCGCCGTCGGTGAGCGTCTCCAGCACCACGTTGACGTTCGCCTCGCCGGCGCGCAGTCGGAAGATCGAGCGCCCGCCCATGCCGTCCAGCGGTTTCAGCACGCAATCCCCGTGCTCGGAAACGAAAGTTTTCAATTCGTCGGCGTGGCACGACACCAGCGTCGGCGGACAGCATTGCGGGAACAGCAGGGCACCGAGCTTTTCGTTGAGGTCGCGCAGGCCTTGCGGATCGTTGACCACGAACAGCCCTTCGCGCTGGGCGTGGGAAAGGATCTGCGTGGCGTGCAGGTAGGCCGCGTCGACCGGCGGATCGGTGCGCATCAGCGCGACCGAGAAGCTGGCCAGTTCGCGGGATTGGGTTCCATGTGCGGTGAACCAGTCCTTCGGATCGTCGCGCACCGACAGCGCGGTGGCGCGCACGAAGCCGCGGCCTTGCGCAATCGACAGGTCGGCGGTTCCGGCGACGAAAATACGGTGCCCGCGGCGTTGCGCTTCCAGCAACATCGCGAAACTGGTGTCCTTGGCGACCTTGATCTTGGTGATCGGGTCCATGATCACGAGTACGTCCAGCACACCAGCCTCCTGCCGCGAAAACCCTCGCAAAGTTGCGAGGTAATACGACTATACTAGCCAATAAAGGCTTGCTGATCGCGGGCCTGCATCACTATCGTGACAATCTGCCGTAAGTCGCCCCGGTTCGGGTGGCGACTCCGACTGCATTTGAAGCTGAACAGAGGCTTGACAGAGAGTTGCGTCCGCTGCGATATAGCTCAATCGCAAGGACGCTGGCGTAAGCAGGTCTTGAGGAATTCTGGATGGATGGGAACGAAAGCGCGGTCAACCTCAACGGCCTGAAGGTCATGGTCATCGACGACTCCAAGACCATCCGCCGTACCGCGGAAACCTTGTTGAAGAAGGAAGGCTGCGACGTCGTCACTGCCGACGACGGCTTCGAGGCGCTGGCCAAGATCGCGGATCACCAGCCGCAGATCATCTTCGTGGACATCATGATGCCGCGCCTGGACGGCTATCAGACCTGCGCGCTGATCAAGAACAACCAGCTGTTCCGCTCCACGCCGGTGATCATGCTGTCCTCGAAGGACGGCCTGTTCGACAAGGCCAAGGGGCGCATCGTCGGTTCCGAGCAATACCTGACGAAACCGTTCACCCGAGAGGAGTTGCTCTCGGCGATCCGTCGCCATGTCAGGAATTGAGCCGATGCGCAGCTCTCCGGGAAGCGACAGCGTGAAGGGAATTCCCAGCATCGGGCGTCGATGCCGCGCGCAGGGCAACGGATAAGGGCAAGGCGACGACATGTCGATGGATTTCAATGCCGCGTTCCGCATCCTGGCCGACTACGAGCAGCGCAGCCTGGCGCACGTCGCCGGCGTCCCGGAGCAGCTCGACGCGCCCGGCCTGTGGCGCGGCATCGGTTTCCGGCTTGGCGATTACCGGCTGGTCGCGGCCTTCTCGGAAGTCATGGAAATCATTTCGCTGCCGCCGACGACGCCGGTTCCCGGATCGCGTCCGTGGCTGCTGGGCATCGCCAACCTGCGCAGCACCTTGATGCCGGTGGTCGATCTCAAGCAGTTCATGAACGGCGAGCGCACCGTGCTGAAAGGTTCCACGCGCGCCCTGGTGATCCGCCAGAGCGGCGGCAACGTCACGGTGCTGATCGACGAGCTGTACGGCCAGCGCAACTTCAACGAAACCCAGGCGCTTCCGGCGCAGGGCTTTGACGACGGCAAATTCAGTGAATTCGTCCAGCGCGCCTACCTCCTCGACGACGTGGTGTGGGGCGTGTTGGACACGGCGAAATTGACCCGCTCCGAGGAGTTCCGGCGGGCCACGGCATAAATCCCTGGCGCGGCGCGGGCATGGATCCGCGTAACGCTTGGGCGTAAGGGTTACGGTGGATGGATCCATCGGCGGCACATTGGCGGCACACACGATTTTTTCTGCGAGGTTTCGAGCATGAGTACTCTGGGGACGGGCTCCGGCAAAGAGCGCAGCAACGCGATCTACTTCTGGATATTCCTGCTGGTCGCGGCATTCGCCGTGCTGCTGGTCAACGCGTGGCGATCCACCGTGCTCGCGGACCAGGAGGCAAACGCGCGCAACATCGTCGCGGACGTGCGCGTGCTTTCGCAGCAGATCGCCAAGGCCGGCCAGGACGCGGCGGGCGGCAACATCGATGCCTTCGATGAGCTGTCCAGCGCCCGCAGCCAAATCCAGAAGCATCTGGACAGCCTCAGCAACGGCAGCCCGAGCGACGGCATCCCTGCCTATGGCAGCACGCCCAAGATCCAGGTGCCGCTTGCGAAGCTGAAAGAAACCTGGAAGCCGATGAACGATGCCGCCGGTCGAATCATCGAAAACAAGGAAATGGTCGTCGGACTCGCCAGCACCGCGCAGAAGTTCCAGGACAGCGTGCCGCTGATCCAGGCCGAAATGGAAGAAGCCGTCCGCGCGATGGGCGAATCCAACACCGCCAACTTCCAGCAGCTGTCCACCGCGTATCGCCAGATCGTGTTGTCCGACCGCATGCTGCGCCACGTGACCCAGATCCGCCAGGGCGGCGCGGCGGCCGGTTCCGCCGGCGACCGCTTCTCGCGCGACGCGATGCTGTTCAGCCAGGTGCTTGCCGGTTTGCAGGAAGGCTCGCCGGAACAGAACATCCGCCGCGTCGAAAGCAACGCGGCGCGCCAGTCGCTGGCGCGCGTGGCGCAGATCTACCAGGAAGTCTCGCCGGACGTGGAAGCCATCCTCAACGCGTCCAACGACCTGATCGACGTCAAGGACTCCGCGAACGCGATCTCCCAGTCCTCCGCCGAGTTGCTGAAGGGCGCCGAAGACCTCAACGCCGCCTTCATCAAGCTGCCCGACGGCCGCTACTTCCCCAGCATCTACGTTGGTGGCGCGGCGGCGCTCCTGGCGATCCTCGGCATCATCGGCCTGCTGTACACCCTGTACAAGGACCAGTCCAAGCGCTTCCGCGTCACGCAGGAACTCAACCAGCGCAACCAGGAAGCAATTCTGCGCCTGCTGGACGAAATGGGATCGCTCGCAGAAGGCGACCTCACCGTCCGTGCAACGGTTACCGAGGACATCACCGGCGCGATCGCGGACTCGATCAACTTCGCGGTCGAAGCACTGCGATCCCTCGTAACGACGATTAACGAAACGGCCGTGCAGGTGGCCGCGGCAGCACAGGAAACGCAGGCGACCGCCATGCACCTCGCAGAAGCTGCGGAACACCAGGCGCAGCAGATCACCTCGGCCTCGGCGGCGATCAACGAAATCGCGGTATCGATCGACGAAGTGTCCAAGAACTCGGCCGAATCCGCGGACGTGGCGCAGCGTTCGGTGCAGATCGCCGCCAAGGGCGCGGAAGTGGTGCGCCAGACGATTCAGGGCATGGACTCGATCCGTGACCAGATTCAGGAAACCTCGAAGCGAATCAAGCGCCTGGGCGAAAGCTCGCAGGAAATCGGCTCGATCGTCGAACTGATCAACGACATTGCCGAACAGACCAACATTCTCGCGCTGAACGCCGCCATTCAGGCGGCCTCGGCGGGTGAGGCGGGCCGCGGCTTCGCGGTCGTGGCCGACGAAGTGCAGCGACTCGCAGAACGCTCCGCTTCGGCGACGAAGCGAATCGAAACCCTCGTCCAGACGATTCAGGCCGACACCAACGAAGCCGTGTCGTCGATGGAACAGACGACCGCGGAAGTGGTCGCGGGTGCGCGACTCGCCGAAGACGCGGGCTTGGCACTGGGCGAAATCGAAAAGGTGTCGAACGACCTCGCGGACCTGATTCAGAACATTTCCGAGGCGGCCCGCCAGCAGTCCGCGGCGGCCACCAACATCTCGGCGACGATGAACGTGATTCAGGAAATCACCACGCAAACCTCGGTGGGTGCGAGCCAGACGGCCGAATCGATCGGAAACCTCGCCCAGCTCGCCGCCGACCTGCGCCGTTCGGTCGCGGACTTCAAGCTGCCGGGCTGATTGGGTATAGGGAACAGGGGCGAATCGCGGAATGGCCATTGCAGCCACATCGCAGGGCGGCACCGCCGTGCAGGCGCGCGGACTCGACGATGCCGAGTTCGAGCGCTGGGTGCGGCTGCTCGAATCGCGCACTGGCGTGATCGTGCCGGTGGATCGCAAGCCGTTCCTCGAAAGCGGCCTGCGTCGTCGCATGCGCGAAACCGGCCATACCGAATTCGGCGCGTATTACTCGGATCTGCTCGACGGCGCGCGCGGCGCGGTGGAATGGGCCAGCCTGGTCGACCACCTGACCGTGCATGAAACCCATTTCTTCCGCCATCCGCCGTCGCTCAATCTGGTTCGCGACGAATGGTTGCCGAAGTGGCTCGAGCAGACACCGCCGGAACAGTCGCTGCACGCCTTGTCGGTCGGTTGCTCCACCGGCGAAGAGGCCTACAGCCTCGCGATGCTGTTCGACAAGGCACTGCCGGCCGAACGCCGCTTCGGCATTACCGCGACGGATGTCAGCCAGGCTGCGTTGTCGGTCGCCAGAACCGGCGAATACCCGTTGCGTCGACTGGCGGAAATCCCCTCGGCCTATCGCGCGGGAGCAACCGAAGAACTGCCGGGTGGAGAGTTGTTCCGCATCGCCGAAAAGCTGCGCAAGCGCATCGGCTTTGCCTGCGTGAATTTGCTGCACGCTTCGCGTGCGCCGTTGCGCAAACTCGACCTCATTTTCTGTCAAAACGTTTTGATTTACTTCGCACGGGAACGGCGCAGCGAATTGCTGGACGGTCTGGCCGGGTTGCTGCATCCCGGTGGCCTTCTGGTGCTGGGGCCCGGTGAAGTCACAGGTTGGAATCATCCGCAAATGACAAGAGCCGGAAATCGTCAGACCTTGGCATTTGTGCGCAATCCCAGCGAGGGCTCGGCATGAGGCCGCAGAACGAAATCGACTTCACCACGCTCACCTGGGTCAAGGGCGAACTCGACGAAACCCTGAAGCAGGCTCGCCAGGCGCTCGAGGCCTACGTCGAAGAACCCGCCGACGCCAGCCAGATGCGTTTCTGTGCCACGTACCTGCACCAGGTGCAGGGCACGCTGCGCATGGTGGAACTCTACGGCGCGGCGATGGTGACCGAGGAAATGGAGCGCCTCGCGGGTGCCTTGCTCGACGGCGCCGTCGAAAATCGCGACGAAGCCTATGGCGTATTGATGCGCGGCATCGTGCAGCTGCCCGATTACCTCGAGCGCCTGCAGGCCGGCCACAAGGACATCCCCATCGTCCTGTTGCCGCTGCTCAACGAGCTGCGCGAAGTGCGCGGCGAAAAGGGACTGACCGAAGCCTCGCTGTTCACGCCGAACCTCGCCAAGGGCGCGGACGGCGCCATCGACGGCCCGGCACAGCCGTTGCCCGAAGCCGAATTGAAGCAGAAGGCGGGATTGCTGCGCGGCAAATTCCAGATCGCGCTGCTCAAGTGGTTCAAGGACGAAAACGTCGACGCGAACCTCAACATCCTCACCGAGGTTGGCGATGAGCTCGCAAAGATCACGTACCAGCAGGATGCGCGCACCCTGTTCTGGGTCACGGCGGGCGTGCTGGAAGCCTTGCGCGGCAAGGCCTTCGAACCGAGCAAGGAACTGAAGCAGACCATCGGCAAGGTCGAGCGCGAGATCAAGCGCCTGGCCGATGGCGGCGATGCCGCGTTCAAGACCGATCCGCCGCGCGAACTGACGCGCAACCTGCTGTACTTCGTCGCGCACGCGCCGACCGAACACGGTCGCATCGCGCAGATGCGCGAACTGTTCGACCTGCAATCACTGTTGCCGAGTCAGGAAGAGCTCGAGCACGCGCGCGGCAGCCTGACCGGCAATACGCGCTCGCTGATCGGCACCGTGTCCAGCGCGATCAAGGAAGACTTGATGCGCGTGAAGGACGCGCTCGATCTGTTCCTGCGCAATGCCAACGGCGATCCGTCCACGCTGGCGCCGCAGGCGGAGATCCTGGATCGCGTCTCGGGCACGCTCGGCATGCTGGGCCTGGGCGTCGCACAGCGCGTGGTGAAGGAACAGCATGATGCGATCCGCAACGTGGTTTCCGGCAGCCGTGCCGCCGACGAAAGCACGCTGCTCGACATCGCCGGCGCACTGATCTACATCGAGAACACGCTCGACGATCAGGTGCAGCACTTGGGCGGCGCGCCGGGTCGCGGCGAGGATGCGGCGTCGCCGCTGCCTGCGATCGAACAGCAGCGCGTGCTCGAAGCCGTGGTCAAGGAAGCGCAGAACAGCTTCGGCGGCGCCAAGCAGTGCTTCGTCGCCTTCATCGAATCCGGTTGGGACCACAGCCAGCTCGACGCCGTGCCGGGTGGCCTGATGCAGGTGGCCGGTGCCTTGCGCATCATCGAGCGTGGCGAAGCGGCGGATTATCTGGACGCGATCGCGGCTTTCACCCGCCGTGAGCTGCTCGAAGCGCGCCGCGTGCCGAACGTGGTGCAGATGGAAACGCTCGCCGATGCCTTGGCGAGCATCGAATACTTCCTCGAAGCGCTGTACGAACGCCGTCCTTCGGGCGAACGCGTCTTGTCGACGGCGCGCACCAGTCTGGAAAAACTCGGCTACTGGCCGGTGCCGCCGGAACCGGTGGCGACCACGCCGAAGGCGGAAGTGCCGGTTGTGGAAGCCAAGAGCGTCGCCGAGCCTGCCGAGGCGGCGGCACCGCAAGTTGCCGAAGAAGCTCCTGCGTTGTACGAATCCGCGGTCGAGCCGATCGCGGACACGATGTCCGATTTCGTCGCCGAAGCGACTCTTGTTTCGGAAACGTTGGCCCCGGAAACGCAGGCCGCGGTCGGGCCGGTTGCCGAGGTTCCCGTTCCGGAAGTTCAGAGCGAACCTACGCCGGTCGTCGAAACGCCGGCTCCGGAAGCGCAGGCTGCCCCCGAACCGGTTGTCGAAGCACCGGTTGCACCGGCCGCGACGCCGGTTCCGACTCCTGTGCCGGCGGCTCCGATCGTGGGCGGATTCGAAGCCTCCTCGGATGAAATCGACGAGGAAATCCGCGAAGTCTTCGTCGAGGAAGTGGCCGAGGAAATCGCCAACCTCGACGAACTCCTGCCGGCGTGGAAGTCCGCGCCGCAGAACCTGGATCAGCTGAAGTCGATCCGTCGCGTCTTCCACACCTTGAAGGGCAGCGGTCGCCTCGTCGGTGCGCTGACGCTCGGCGAGTTCAGCTGGAAGCTCGAGAACATGATGAATCGCGTGCTCGACCACACCATCCAGCCGACGCCGGCGGTGGTGGAGCTGGTCGAACACGCGCATGCCGCCTTGCCGGAACTGCTGGCCGCGCTCAAGGGCGAGGGCAGCGTGACCGCCGACCTCGAAGAGATCAAGCGCGTCGCGGACCGACTCTGCACGGGCGAACAGGCGTATTACGTGCCCCGCGCTGTGGTGGCCGAACCGGTGGTCGAGGAAACCGTCCAGGAACCGGAAGCGGCAGAAACCGCCGGGACTCCCGAAGCGGTCGCCGGGACGGCGCCGGAGATGGCCGTGGCCGAAGCGGCCGCGCAGCCGGAAGTGTCGGAAGAGCCACAGATCGAAGCCGAGGCCGCGCAGCAGGTCGAGCCGGAACCCGAGCCGCAAGGCTTGCCGATTCCCGCCATCGATCCGCTGCTGCTGGACATCCTCAAGGGCGAAATCAGCGGCCACTTGGAAACCGTGGATGCCTATCTGGCCAAGGGGCCGGTGGCGATCGACGAAACCCTGTTGCGCGCCGTGCATACCATGAACGGCGCGTTCGCGATGACCGACGTGCCGGTCGTCACCGATGTGCTCGCGCCGCTGGAAGGCTACTTCAAGCGCCTGCGGCACAGCGCGATAGCGCCCACTGCCGACGGCTTCGCCGCCATCGGCGAGGTCGCCGCCACGGTGCGCGGCGTGTTGACCGAACTGGACAAGCCCGCGCCGCGCCTCATCGAAGTGCCGGATCTGGTCGAACGCATCGTCGCGCTGCGCGACTCGCTGCCCGATACCTCCGCGCCGACCGTGCCCGTGAGTCTGCCGGACGAGCTGGCGCAGGACGAAATCGTCTCGTCCGTGCCCGCATCGTTCGCACCGGAAACCAGCGTGCCGGATACGTTCATCGCGCCGCCGGCCGAGGCGCCGCTGGCCTTCGCCATCGACGTGCCCTCGGACGAACTGCCGGTCGAGCCGGGAATGACGGTGCTGGAGACCGAGCTGTCCAACCTCGCCGACAGTTTCGCGGGCCAGGAAATGACCCTCGACGCGATTCCGGGCGAAGTGCCCGAAGCCTTGGATGCCGTCGATGGCGCCATGGCGGGTGTCGAGGAAATCGCGTTGCCGGAATCGCCTTCGGACGAACAGGACGCTGGCGGGATCATCTTCGCGGAAACGACGGGCACCGGTTTCGACGATTTCATCGCGACGGCCGATTCCGTGCCGCTGGAAGAGGCGATCAGCGATATCCGCACCGATCTGTCCTCGGCGGTCGATCTGGGCAGCGAACTGGGCGAAGTCGATCTTTCCGCGTTCGGCCTTGAGTCGGCGGTCGAGCCGGAATACGTCGACGCGTCGCAGGCCGAATCCACGCCTCTGCCGGAGCCGGAACCGTTGTCGCCGGAAGCGGCGGATGCTGCCGATCCGAACCTTGGCGACATCGACATCGAAGCCTTCGCTGCCGATCTGGAAGCCGCCCCGTCCGCCGGGCCGGAGATCGTGGAAGGCCTGGAAATCCGCGAGCGCGAAGACGAAGAGGCGGTCGCCGCGGTCGAAGCGACTGCCTTCACGGCCGAAGCCGAGGAGCTGGAGATTGCCGAGGTTGCCGAAGCAGCCGAAGCAGCCGAAGCCACCATTGACGTCGCCGACGAAGAGATGCAGCGCCTGATCTCCGAGTTCGAGAGCGCTCCGGAAGAGACCGCTGCGACGAGCGACGAATTTGCGCCGTCCGAGTCGTTGCCGACTGCCGCGTTCGACGCGACGCCTGCGGCCGACGTGCCGGGTTACGTCGCTTCCGAGGCCGATCCGTTCGATATCGCCGCCAAGATCCGCGCCGCCTTCAAGGGTTCCGAAGCGGTCCCGGAAGAGATGGCGTCGGAAGGGGCCGCATCGATTCCGGCGATGCCGGAGGCGGTCGAGGAATCGTTCGAGGTCGAATCGTTCCAGTCCGAAGAAACGACCGTTCCGAGCGACGAAGCGTCCGTCGAGGACATCGAGGCGATGGAGGAGCCGGCGGTTCTGGACGATGGCTTCGAAGGATCGCCCGCGGCCGAGGAAATCCTCGCAGAAGATACCTTCGCGCCCGAGGCGGAAGCCCCGGTCGTCGAAGAGCCTGTTGTCGAAGCGCACGCCGTCGAATTCGCGGCTGAAACCGAGGCTGCCGTCGAACCGGTCATTCCGGCCGATGTCGAGCCCGTCGTGGACCACAATGCCGCGGCGTCGCGCCTGTTGGCCGAAGCCTTCGTGGCCGGCCTGGACAGCGCCGATCCGGATCCGAACGAACCCTTGTCGCTCCCCGACATGGACGAGGAGCTGCTGGACATCTTCCTCGAGGAAGCCACCGACATCCTCGACAACAGCGACAACCTGATGGTCAAGCTGCGCGAGAATCCGGCGGACATCGAAACCATCACCGCCCTGCAGCGTGACATGCACACGATCAAGGGCGGCGCGCGCATGGCCGGCCTGTACCAGATCGGTGACCTTGGCCACGCCATGGAAGACCTGATGGAGAAGGCCGCCAAGGGCGAGATGCAGTTGCCGGTGCATGCGCTGGAACTGCTCGACGCGGCCTATGACCGCCTGAACCGCATGGTCAAGCGCGTCGGCGCGCGCCAGGCGCTGGCGCATCCGGAACTGTTGAAGGAACGCATCCGGATGCTGGCCGAAGGCAGGACGCCGGCCATCGCCTCGCAGCCCAATGCCTTGGTGGCGGAAGCTTCCGAGCCGTCGCCGGTCGCCGCCGCGATCGCCGCGGCCGCCGAAGTCGCGGCGCCGCTGGAAACGTCGCGTGCCGCCGTGCCGGAAGCGCCGAAGCCTGCTGCCGCGCCCGAGGACGAAATCGAAGTCCGCGCGCCGCAGGAACAGATCCGCATCCGCGCCGACCTGCTCGACCGCCTGGTGAACTACGCCGGCGAAGTCGCGATCTACCGCGCCCGACTGGAACAGCAATTGGGCCTGTTCCGCGGCAACCTCGGCGAACTGGAGCAAACCACCGATCGTCTGCGGGAACAGCTGCGCAAGCTCGAAATCGAAACCGAAGCGCAGATCGCCTCGCGTTACCAGCGCGAAGCGGAAATCGGCGGCGCGGAAGTGTTCGATCCGCTCGAACTCGACCGCTTCTCGACGCTGCAACAGCTGACCCGCGCGCTGTCCGAATCGGCGGCCGACTTGGCCAGCCTCAAGGGCACGCTCGAAGAGCACACCCGCCAGTACGAAACCCTCCTGCTGCAACAGTCGCGCGTCAGCTCGGACCTGCAGGAAGGCTTGATGCGCACCCGCATGGTGCCGTTCGATTCGATCGTGCCGCGCCTGCGCCGCATCATCCGCCAGACCGCGTCGGAACTTTCCAAGCGCGCGACGCTGAAGGTCGAAGGCGCGCAGGGCGAAATGGACCGCAACGTGCTCGACCGCATGACCGCGCCGTTGGAGCACATGCTGCGCAACTCGATCGCGCACGGCTTCGAAACGCCGGCCGAACGCGTTGCGGTCGGCAAACCGGAGGAAGGCACGGTCAGGATCCAGCTGCTCCGCGAAGGTTCGGAAGTGGTCATCAAGGTTTCCGACGACGGGCGTGGCCTCGACAAGGCTCGCATCCGCCAGAAGGCGATCGACCACAAGTGGCTGCGTCCGGACGAGCAGATCTCCGACCGCGAGCTGTACGCCTTCATCCTGCGTCCGGGCCTCACCACCGCCGATACGGTCAGCAAGATCGCCGGCCGCGGTGTCGGCATGGACGTGGTCCACAACGAAATCCGCCAGCTTGGCGGCGTGCTGCAGATCGACTCGGAAGCGGGCAAGGGCACCACGTTCACGGTGCGCCTGCCGTTCACCCTCGCGGTGACGCAGGCCGTGTTCGTGCAGCAGGGCGACACCATGTTCGCGGTGCCGATCGCCTCGGTGCAGGGCGTGTCGCGCATCGACCGTGCCGATCTCGACACCGAGCTGGCCAGCGGCAATCCGAAGTTCCGTTACGCCGGCGAGGATTACGAAATCCACGACTTGGGCCGCCTGCTCGGTTCGTCGCCCACCAAGGCCGAGGGCGCGTTGCAGGTACCGTTGCTGCTGGCGCGCTCGGGCGACCATCGCGCCGCGATCACCGTCGACCACGTCATCGGCAGCCGCGAAATCGTCGTGAAGCCGGTCGGCGCGCAGGTCTCGTCGATCCCCGGCATCTTCGGCGCGACCATCATGGGCGACGGCCGCGTGATCGTGATCCTCGACGTGGCGCCGCTGGTGCGTCGCTTCGTCGAACAGCGCGCCGAGGGCTACGGCATCGAGGAAACCCCGGCCGCGGAGACCCACAAGATCCCGCTGGTCATGGTGGTGGACGACTCGATCACGATGCGCAAGGTCACCAGTCGCGTGCTGGAGCGCAACGGCTACGAGGTGATGACGGCAAAGGACGGCGTGGACGCGATCGAAAAGCTCGTGGACCGCATCCCCGACTGCATGCTGCTCGACATCGAAATGCCGCGCATGGACGGTTACGAACTGGCCACGCACATCCGCAACGACGTGCGCCTGCGCGGCATCCCGATCATCATGATCACCTCGCGTACCGGCGACAAACATCGCCAGCGCGCGTTCGAAATCGGCGTGGATCGCTACCTCGGCAAGCCTTACCAGGAGGCGGATTTGATGCGCAACGTGGAAGAAATCCTGAAGGTGGGTCGTGGCTAGTTCCGCGGCGTCGCGCATCGTCGCCCTGATCGGCCGCAACGACGGCGCCCGCGACCAGCTGCGCAAGGCCTTGCTGGAGTTGGGCGCGACGGTCGCGGTCGAGGCCGAGCCGGCCGAGGTGCAGCCGCAACAGGTGGTCGGCACGGGCATCAACGCCGTGATCGTGAACCTGGCGGCGGGCGTGGACGACGAAATCGAGCACTTGCAGGCGTTGTTCGACGACCCGCAAGTCAACGTCATCTTCAACGAGGCCGAGGTTTCCAGTTCGCTCGAAGGCTGGGATCTCGCCCGATGGGCGCGGCATCTGGCCGCCAAGCTGCTCGGCCACGGCGATACCTTGCCGCCGCCGCCGCCCGGCGCCGCCGCGCTCGTCGGCGATGCCAGCGCCGAACTGCGTCCCGGCGCGCCGCCGACACCCGCGCAACAGACGGTGCAGCGGCCGATCGAAGAGTTCGTCATGGAAGCGGAAGTCCATGTCGACGACGTGCCCGAGAACCACTTGCCCTTGTCCTCCGAGTCCGCCGCCGCGCCGGCCGCGGAAGCGGAAGAGTTTTCGTTCGACTTCGATCTTTCCGCGCTCGAAAGCGCGTTGGTCGAAGGCCAGGTTCCGGAACAGCCGGTCCAAGCGCCCGTGGTCGAAACGCCCACGTCGGCGCCGAAGCAGGAAGAGACGATCGACTTGCCCGAGATCGAATTCGATCTGGATTCGCTCGTCGCCTCCGGCAACCACGTGCCCGAGTCCGCGCCCGCAGAGCCGGCGCAGCCGGCTGCGCAGGACGAGGAGGTCATCGACTTTTCCGGGATGGATTTCGATCTGGACGGTCTTGAAGAGGCCGCGGCCGAGGAATCCGTCTCCTTCGAGACAACGCCTTCGAAACCGGACGAAGAAGAAATCGCTATCGATGTCGGCGATTTTTCGCTGGATTCCTTGAACTTCGAGGAAGACGCGACGCGCGTGGCGCGACCGTCCAGCGCGCCGGAGCCGAGCATCCAGTTCACCAACGACAACATCGAGTTGGACGAAAGCAATCTGCTCGACGACGACGTCGCCGCGCTGGCCGCTTCGCTGGATGAGCTGGAAAGGAGCCTTCCCGAAACGCCGATGGTCGACGATTTCTCCTCGTTGCCGTCGCTCGACGATCTTCCGGACGACCGGCCAGCGAAGCCTTCGCCGTCGTCGCCCGCCAAGCCGGACTTCGGCAGCCTGTCGCTTTCCGATCCCGATGCGCCGTTCGAGGCGTCCGCGCCCGCGGCAAAGCCTTCGGGCAATGCATTCGGTGGCGGTTTCGGCAGCCTCTCGCTCGTCGGCATGGACGAAGAGCACGCGCCGGCGGCACCTGCGCCGAAGAAGGCCGAGTTCGAGGCGACGTTTTCCAGCAGCCTGAGTCTCGCGCCGCTGGACGACGAAGAGGGCGGCGTTGATCCGTTGATGGTTGCGATGGGCCTCGTCGATGCGCCCGCGCAGCCCGGGTCCGAAGCCGCCGCTTCCACCGAGGCCGAGGCTGGATTGCGCCGCGTGATCGTGATGGGCGCCTCCATCGGCGGTCCGGACGCGGTGCGCAATTTCCTGACGTCTCTACCCGAGAACTTCCCGGCCGCGTTCCTGCTGGTGCAGCATCTGGAAAGCGGCTATTTCGAGCGCTTGGCGCAGCAGTTGCAGAAGTCGGTGAAGATGCCGGTCGGCGTGCTCGGCGCGGACAAGGTGAAGGAAGGCCATGTGTACGTGGTTCCGGCCAATGCACGCTTTTCGATCGCCAACGACGGCAGCGTCAGTGCCGCGGCGCACGATGCTCCGCCGAAATACACGCCCAGCATCGACAACCTGTTCATCGACGTCGCCGAGCGTTTCGGCCCGCGCGTCACCGCGATCATCTTCAGCGGCATGGCGGGCGACGCCATCGAAGGCGCGGTGAAGGTGGCCGAAATGGGCGGCGAAGTGTGGGCGCAAGATCCTTCCAGCTGCGTCGTGGCGGCGATGGTCGAAGGCGCGCAGAAGCGCGGCGTGGTCGGATTCACCGGCGCGCCCGTGGAATTGGCGCAGCGCCTGCTCCTGCGCTACGGCGTGGCATGAACCCCAATCGCATGGAAACCGCATGAGCGAAAACACCGACATTCGAGGCGTCTTGATCGGCGTCACCGGCGCGCGCCTGCTGTTGCCGAACGCCACCGTGTCCGAGGTGATCACCTTTTCGATGCCGGAATCCGTGCCGAATGCGCCGGATTGGCTGATCGGGCGCATCCGCTGGCGTGGTTGGCGCGTGCCGCTGATTTCGTTCGCACGCATGGCCGGCCTCGCCGAAAAGGAAGGCGAACTCGGCGCCAAGGTCGTGGTGCTGAAGGCCCTCGGCGGCAACCAGCGCCATTCGTTCTTCGCGATCCTGACGCAGGGCTTCCCGCGTCTGGTCACGGTGTCCGAATCCCAGCTCGAACCGGATCTCGAAGCCGGCAGTCCGCCGGAGGGTGTGCTGATGAGCGTGAAGCTGCGCGACGAGCGCGCCTTCATTCCCGATCTCAACCGGATCGAATCGCTGATCGTACTGGCGCTCGAACAGGCCGCCTGAGCCGCCAGCGCCGCGTCCTCAGGCGTTCAATGCGCCGTCCAGCGCCGGTTCGTTCAATTCCAGCTCGCGCAACAACAGGCTTGCTTGGGTCCGGTTGCGCACGCCGAGCTTCTCGAAGATCGCGGTCACGTGCGCCTTCACGGTGCGCTCCTGCACGCCGATGCGGTCGGCGATCTGCTTGTTGAGCAGCCCTTCCGCCAGCAGTTGCAGCACGCGGAATTGCTGCGCGGTGAGGGCGGACAGCTTCTGCGCCAGCGCGTTGTCGGCCGGATCGACGGCGGTGCGGGCGAGCGCTTCCTGCAGCGCTTCCGGCAACCATTCCTCGCAATCCAGCAGGGCGCGGATCGCGCGGCGGATGTCGTCCATGCCGGAGCGCTTCGGGATGAAGCCCGAAGCGCCATGCGCCAGCGCGCGGCGGACGATGCGCGGGTCGTCGTGGCCCGAGCACACCGCGACCGCGACTTCCGGGAATTGCGCGCGCAGCGACGCCAATCCGGCGAGCCCGTGGTTGCCCGGCATGTGCAGGTCGAGCAGGACGAGGTCGATGGATTCGCTTTCCAGCGTCGCGATGGCCTGGTCCAGCGTTTCGGCCTCGCGAATCGCGTATTGCGGCGCGGCCACGAGCGCGGCTTGCGTCAGCGCGGCGCGGAACAGCGGATGGTCGTCGGCGATCAGGATCGAGGGCATGGCCGGATTATGCCGCGACCGCGATCCTGACGTTCGCGAAGGACGCGATTACTGCACCGTCCAGCCGCCATCGACCACGATCGTCTGGCCCGTGATGTTGCGCGCCGCGGGCGAGAGCAGGAACGAGGTGATGCCGGTCAGTTCCTCGAAGCTGATGAACACGCCCTTGGGCATCGGCTTCAGCATGATTTCGCTGACGACCTGTTCCATCGGAATGTTGTTGGTACGGGCCTGGTCCTGGATCTGCTTGTCCACCAGCGGCGTTTTCACGTAGGTCGGGCAGACGGTGTTGATCGTGATGTCGGTATCGGCGGTTTCCAGCGCCAGCACCTTCGAGAAACCAAGCAGGCCGTGCTTGGCCGCCACGTACGCGCTCTTGTAGCGGCTGGCCACGAGCGAATGGATCGAGCCGATGTTGACGATGCGGCCGAAGCCGCGTTCGCGCATGCCCGGCAGGAGCGCCTGCGTGATCCGTGCCACGCCGGTGAGCATCACCTGGACCAGGAAGTTCCACTTGTCGATCGGAAAGTCTTCCAGCGGCGAAACGTGCTGTAGGCCGGCATTGTTCACCAGCACCTCGACCGGCCGCGAAACGGCGGCCAGCAGCGCTGCGACCGAGGCATCGGAGGTCACGTCCAGCGCGAGGGCTTCGGCCGATCCGCCTGCCGCCGCGATTTCCGCCGCGACCTTCGACGCCGCTTCCAGCGAGAGATCGGTGACGATCAGGTGATGGCCTTCAGCCGCAAGTCCGTGCGCGATGCCGGCGCCGATGCCGCTGCCCGCGCCGGTGACGAGAATGCTGCGTTTGCTCATGGGGATCTCCTGCGAAAAATGCGATTGCACGGCGCACGGCCGGAAAACCGGAAGGCTAGCACCTGCATGCAATTGCTGCGTTCGCACCAAGGTACGATGGCGCGGGATCGACGGGCTTCCTAGCCTGCATGGATGAACGAAAAATCCTTCCTGATCCTGGCCGTCCTTGCGACGGCGCTTGCCGGCTGCGCGGGCACCTCGCCGCGCGATTCCTCCACCCAGAGTGCGGAAGCTGCCATGTCCGAGCCGAAGCCCGTGTTCACCGAGCATCGCGGCGACGACGATCTGCTGACCGCCGGGCTCGGGCTCGACGGTTTGCGCGCGCTGGTGCCGCCGGCGTTTGCCGATCCCGCACATCCGACCGCCGTCGAACTGCGCCGCCGCGCGATCTGGAGCAATTTCCGCGGCATCGCGGACTTGCGTCCCGACGGCGGTTACGGTTCGCGCTATGGCGATCTTTCGCCGGCGCCCGGGCGCGAAGCCTCCGCACTGTTGAAATTGCCGGGAGCGTCGCAGCCGCATCGCGTGCTGGCCCAGATTCCCGACGCGTTCGATCCGAAGGCGCGCTGCCTCGTGGTCGCGGCCGCGTCCGGTTCGCGCGGCGTGTACGGCGCGGTGGCGCTGGCGTCTGCGTGGGGCCTGCCGAAAGGTTGCGCCGTGGTGCACACCGACAAGGGCGCGGGAACCGATTATCTCGATGCCTCGGCGCCGCAGGAGGCGGTGGCGCTGGATGGCCGGCGGACGACGTTCGCGCCGGGCGGTTTCGAGGAGAACGATGCCGCATTCGCGCCGACGCGCGACTTCGGCGATCACCGCATTCTGGTCAAGCACGCGCATTCGGGCGACAACCCGGAAGCGGACTGGGGCCGACACATGAAGCAGGCCGCCGCGTTCGGCCTGCGCGCGCTTGATGCGGCGCGTCCGCAGGAAGCGCCTTTCACCTTCGCGAACACGCGCATCATCGCGCTCGGCGTGTCCAATGGCGGCGGCGCGGTGCTGCGCGCGGTCGAGGAAGGCAATGCCGAGTCGGGCGAATGGCTCGATGCCGCGGTCGCGATTTCGCCGAACGTGTACGCCGGCGAAGGCGGCCGGCAGTTGTTCGACTACGCCAGCGAAGCCGCGTTGTGGATGCCGTGCGCCTTGCTCGACGCGCGTTTCGATGCACTGCCGCTGGCGCGTCCCGGCGGCGTGGTGCCGCCCGCGTTCGCGGCGCGTTGCGCCAGCCTGAAGGCGGCCGGATGGTTGCAGTCCCCGGATCCGGCCTCGCAGGCGCGTGAAGTGCTGTCGTACCTGCATGCGCAAGGCTGGAGCGATGAGGCCATCGAAGCCGGCGCGCTGAATGTCGCTTTCGATCTGTGGCGCTCGATCCTGGCGACGTACTCCGCCGCCTACAGCCGCACCGGCGCGAACGCGATGCCGTGCGGCTACGGCTTTGCCGCGCTTGATCCGCAGGGCCAGCCGCGCGCGTCGACCGCGGCCGAACGCGCCGCGTGGTGGAGCGATGCGAGCGGCATTCCGCCGGGCGCGGGCGTTGCACTGCTGGATGCCAATGCGACGGGCGATTCGCCGGATCCGGCCTGGAATGGACTGCGCTGCCTGCGTGCCTTGTGGGAAGGCGACGACGCGGCTGCGAAGAAGCTCCACGAAGGCGTCGAGGCCACGCGCGCGAAACTGCCGCGGGCCGGCGTTCCCGTCGTGCTGCTGCACGGCCGCGACGATGGCCTGATTCCCGCTGCGTTCTCGGGTCGGGCCTATGCGGAATGGGCCAAGGCCAATGGTCGTGACGTGCATTACGAGGAGATTTCCGACGCACAGCACTTCGATGCCTTCATCGCCTTGCCGGCGTGGAACGGCCGCTATCGACCGATGCTCGAGCCTGCCTACGAGGCGCTGGACGGCATCTTTGCGGGATTCACCGGCGCTGGTTCAACTTCGGGCAAGTCCATGGATTGACAAACGCGTCGTTGATCCGTAAATTGCGCGGCTCACTCGGCTCTGAGCCGGGCGACACCGGCCCAGGTGGCGGAATTGGTAGACGCACTAGTTTCAGGTACTAGCGGGTAAAACCGTGGGGGTTCGAGTCCCCCCTTGGGCACCAGATCAAACGAAAGGCCTCGCGAAACCGCGAGGCCTTTTGCTTTGTGGGATTCCGAAGTGGTCCGCGCGAGGCTTACAGGCGCGCGACGGCTTTCTCCAGCGCCGCGCGATCGCGCAGCTTCAGCAGGTTCCCGGCGCGGCGGCGCAGATGGCTGTACTGGCTTTCGCGGATCGCGCTGCGCGCTTCGAGCAGGCTCGACGGGCTCATCGAGAATTCGGTCAGGCCGAGCGCAAGCAGCAGCTTGGTGTAACGGACCTGTCCCGCCATTTCGCCGCAGATCGAAACCGATTTCCGGTGCTTGCGGCCGATGGCGAGGATGTCGTGCAGCACGCGCAGCACGGCGGGATGGAGCGGCGAAAGCAGGTCGCCGACGGCATCGTTGCCGCGATCCACCGCGAGCAGGTACTGGATCAGGTCGTTGGTGCCGATCGAAACGAAGTCCACGGTGTCGATGATCGACGGCAGTGCCAGCGCGGCGGCCGGAACCTCGATCATCGCGCCCAGCTCCACGTTCTCGGCGACCGCATGGCCTTCGGCGCGCAGCTCGGTCTTGTAGCCCTCGAACAGCGCGCGGATCTTCAGCATTTCCTCGCGCCAGGTCAGCATCGGCAGCAGCACGCGCACCGGCCCGTAGGCCGAAGCGCGCAGCATCGCGCGCAGCTGGGTGCGGAACAGGGCAGGGCGCGCCAACGCCAGCCTCAGACCGCGCAACCCGAGCGCGGGATTGGGTTCCTTCTGCAGCGCGATGCCAGCGCTGTCGATCTTGTCCGAACCGATGTCGATGGTGCGCAGTGTCACCGGCTTGCGGTTCATCGCCAGCACGAGGTCGCGGTAGGCGGCGAACTGTTCCTCCTCGTCGGGCGTGTCGCGCCGGTTGAGGAACAGGAATTCGGTCCGGTACAGGCCGACGCCATCGGCGCCGAGGCGCACCGCGCGGGTCAGGTCCTCGCGCGATTCGGCGTTCGCCATCAGACGGATATCGACTTCGTCGATGGTGCGCGACGGCGCGTGCCGCAGCTTCGCCAGCGTGCGCTTCTCGCGCGCCTGTTCTTGCTCCAGCTTGCGGTAGTGGCGCAGGTCGTCGGGAGCGGGTTCGAGGATGGCTTCACCGTGGTTGGCGTCCACCATCAGGGGCGAGCCGTCGGTGATCTGCACGGCGGCTTCGCGCGGCAGCACCAGGATCGGCAGGCCCAGCCCGCGCGCGAGGATGGCGCTGTGCGACAACACGCTGCCGTGCGTGACGATGGCGGCGACCACGCCGCGTTCGGACAGCTGCGCGATTTCCGCCGGCGCGATCAGGTCGGTGACGAGGACGTCGCCCGCCAGTCCCACGACATCCGCGCTGCTGCCGCGTTGCAGGACATGGCGAACGCGCGCGATGGCGTGCTCCATGTCCTCGCGCCGCGACTTCATGTACGGGTCGTCCATCGCGTCGAAGATCGCCGCGAGGCGGTCGCGCTGCAGACGCAACGCGGTTTCGGCGCGATACGGTCCGGAGCGGATCAGGTCGTTGAGGCTGGTGACGAGGTCGGGATCGTCGAGGATCAGCGCGTGCAGGTCGATGAACTCGCCCAGTTGCTCCTGCGCCAGCGCGTACTGCAGTTGTTCGCGAAGTTTCGCCAGTTCGGCCCGCGTCGTGGCGAGGGCGGCGGCCAAGCGCTCGATTTCCGCGTCGATATCCTCGGGCGGAAGCGGCTTGTCTTCGAGGTCTGCGATGTGTGGAGCGCGAACCCGCGCGCGGCCCAGGGCAAGCCCTTTGGAGATCGCGACGCCGGAGAATGCGCTTCTCATTCGGGCTCGTCGAAACCGCGCTCGAACAAAGAGGAGGCCGCGTCCGCCGCGGCCTGTTCGTCTTCACCATCGACCTTCAGCACCACCGTGCTGCCCTTGCCGGCGGCCAGCAGCATCACGCCCATGATGCTCTTCGCGTTCACGGCGCGGCCGCGGCATTCCAGCGTGGCCGCGCTCTTGAAGCCGGACAGCAGGTTCACCAGTTTCGCGGCGGCGCGTGCGTGCAGGCCGAGTTTGTTGACGATGGCAAGGCGGCGTTCAAGCATGATCGAGGATGACTCCGGTTTTTCCGCCAGTCACGGCCGTGGAGGCGAGCTGGTCGAGGGCAAGTTCGGGATAATTGCAGACCCGCAGCAGCATCGGAAGGTTCAGCCCCGAAACGCGCCGCGCCGGTGTGCCGAGCTGCACCAGCTTCGCCGCCAGATTGCTCGGCGAGGCGCCGTAGAGATCGGTCAGGATCAGCACGCCATCGCCCTTGTCCACGCGCCGCAGTGCCGCGCTCGCGGAGGGCAGCAGGGCATCCAAGTCGCTGTCGAAGGCGACTTCGAAGACTTCCAACGGCAGCGGCACGCGCCCGAGCAGGCGTTCCAGCAGGGCAGGGTAGTGCGCCGCCGCGCCGGTATGGGTGAGCAGGAGAATTCCGACGTTCATGCCGCGATGGTAGCGAATGGCAGTGGCGGCGGTCATGCGCCGCGTGCCGTCCGCACGGCATCAGCGCCGCATCAGCGGTACACCAGCACCGGAACCGTCGAGTGCGTCAGCACCTTCTGCGTTTCGCTGCCGAGCAGCAGCGCGGAGATGCCGCGGCGGCCGTGGCTGGCCATGAAGATCAGGTCGCAGCCGTGCTTTTGGGCCGTGGCGATGATGCCGCCCCAGACGGTGTCGGCGTCGTCGATCCGGCCTTCGCAGGAAAGTCCGGTCGCGCGGATGCGTTCGCGTGCCGCTTCCACGTTGCGCTTGGCGGTGCTGCGGGCGGTTTCGCGCAGTGCGGTCTGGTCGATGTAGGCCTGTTCGGCAAATGTGATCGGATAGGCTTCGGCGGCGCTCCAGACCAGGATTTCGGAGCCGAGCTCCCGCGCCAGTTCGATCGCACCATCCACCGCGCGCATCGACAATTCAGAGCCATCGGTAGGAACCAGGATCTTCTTGAACATCGCGGCATTCCTCGCGGGTTGGGCGACTGCATTGTTGCGCGCGGGCGGGCCCCCGGCTTGATCCGGATCAAGCCGGCGCGGCGTCAGAACCAGAACCGCACTCCGGCGATCCACCGGCCGCCGCCGTGGTTTTCCCGTTCATGGCCGATGTAAGGCGCGATCTCGCGGCGGATCTCGTAGCGCAGTCGGATGCCGGCATGGAGTCCGGTCTCGCCCGATTCGACGCCGCGCGACGGATCGTCCTTGCGGTGCAGCGTGAATCCGAGTTCCGGTGTCAGGATCAGGCGATCGGTGAACAGCAGTTCGTATTCACCGCTGGCGCGCAGCATCGCGTGGCCGGATTCGCCGATGTATGCGGTGGCCGAGACATCGAACTTGTACGGCGCGAGCCCTTGCACGCCGATCGCCGCGTATTGGCGCGACGGGCCGGGACGGAATTCGTTGCGGACGCCGGCGACCATGTCCCACCACGGTGAAATCGCGCGGCTGTAGAGCAATTCCACGCTCGATTCCGACGTGCGTCCGGCCTCGCGCCGGCCTTCGCTGCGGAAGCGCAGCCGGGAAAGGTCGCGCCCGATCCAGCCATCGATGTCCCAGGCGAAGGCGGAGGCGCCGTGGCCTTCGCGCCAGCCGAATTCGTCGGCTTTCAGGAAGGCGTGGACCGCATCGTCGTCCATGCCGTGGTCGCGCATCGACAGGTTGCCAAGATCGGGAAAGGCGGCGGCGCGCTCGGCCTCGCTCGGCGTCTTTCGCGCAGGCTGCGGGCGTTCCGGTGCGGCGTGGCCGTGGTGCACGGAATGGTCCATCGGCGAATGGTCCGCTTCGGGCCTGGCTTCCTGTGTCTGCGGGGCGGCGTGCCCGTGTTCGTGCGAATGCCCGTGCACGTGCTGGGCCTGCGCGGCGTGTGCGCAGACGAGCGCCAAGGCGCAGGCGAGTCGGATCGCGGCACTCATGCGGAGCCTTCCTCGACCCGGACTTCGCGGAACATGCCGAGCGCCATGTGGAACATCAGGTGGCAGTGGAAGGCCCAGCGTCCGAGCGCGTCGGCAGAAATGCGGAAGCTCCGTTTCGTGCCCGGCGGAATCAGCACGGTGTGCTTGCGCACGAGGAAGTCGCCGTGTTCGTCCTCCAGGTCGCTCCACATGCCATGCAGATGGATCGGGTGCTCCATCATCGTGTCGTTGACCAGCACGATGCGCACGCGTTCGCCGTAAACCAGGCGCAAAGGTTCGGCGCTGGAGAACTTCACGCCGTCGAAGCCCCAGGCGTAGCGTTCCATGTGGCCGGTCAGGTGCAGTTCGATCGTGCGCGAAGGCTCGCGGCCGTCGGGATCGTCGAAGGCGCTCCTCAGCATCGAATAGCGCAGCACGCGACGGCCGTTGTCGCGCAGGCCGATGCCGGGATCGTCGAGCCGCGGCGTCGGCGCCATCGTTTGCATGTCGACCAGCGGATTGCCCGATTCGCTGGCCGGATGGCTTTGCATCGCGCCCGCGCCGTGGTGCGCATGCGCGCCGTGCGCGGAATGGTCGGCGTTCCCGTCCATCGCGCCATGGCCCATGTCGGCCATCGTCAGGTACACGGGCTTGTCCGGTTCCGGGACTTCCGCGCGCAGGCCCGGACGCGGCGCGAGCGTGGCGCAGGCGAAGCCGCTGCGGTCGTTGGCCTGCGCGAAGATCGTGTAGGCGCGGTCGTCCTTCGGCGTCACCAGGATGTCGTAGGTTTCCGCCGTGCCGATGCGCAGTTCATCGACGACGACCGGCCTGACGCGCTGGCCGTCGGCGGCGACGATCTTCAGTTCGAGGCCGGGAATGCGCAGGTCGAAGATGCTCATCGCCGAACCGTTGATCAGGCGCAGGCGTAGGGTCTGGCCCGGCGCGAACAATCCGGTCCAGTTGCCCGATGGCGGCACGCCATTGACCAGGTAGGTGTAGGCGTAACCGTTCACGTCGGCCAGGTCGGACGGACTCATCCGCATCCTTCCCCAGGCCTTGCGGTCTTCGACGGTGGCGTCGAATCCTTGTTGGCGGACATCGCCAAGGAAATCCGCCATGGTGCGGCGGCGGTGGTTGTAGTAGTGCGCCTGCTTCTTCAGGCGCGCCAGGATGCGTTCCGGTGGCGTGTCGCTCCAGTCGCTCAGCACGATGACGTGCTCGCGATCGGCATGGATGGCGTGATCGTGTTCGATCGGATCGATGATCAGCGCGCCGTACAGCCCGAGCTGTTCCTGCGAGCCGGAATGGCTGTGGTACCAGTAGGTGCCGTTCTGCCGCAGCGGGAAGCGGTAGGTGAAGGTTTCGCCCGGCGCGATGCCGTGGAAGGAAAGCCCCGGAACGCCGTCCATGTTCGCGGGCACGAGCAGGCCGTGCCAATGGATCGACGTGACTTCGTCCAGGTCGTTGCGGACCCGGGCGATCAATTCGTCGCCTTCGCGCAGGCGCAGGATCGGCGCGGGCAGCGAACCGTTCACCGTGACCGCGCGGCGGTTCTCGCCGGTGATGTTGGCGACGGTTTCGCCGATGGCCAGATCGAAAGCCGGGCCGGGAAGCTGTCCGGTTCCGCCGGTGATGGCACGGCGCGTTTCGCTGGCGACGCCACCCAGTGGAAAGCCGGAGGAAACGGCGAGGCCGCCCAGCGCCAAGCCTTGCACGAAGCGGCGGCGCGTCAGGCTGTCCGCATTCGGTGCGGACACGGAAGGGTCGGAAGGCATGGGAAAGCTTGAAAAAAAGAGTGCGCTGAGACTGCGCCGCAGGGCCGGAAGTTTCAATCCGGACCTTGGGCGAATGGAACTCATCCTAGAATCACGCCATGTCCGCACTCATCGATAACCGCCCGCCCATCGTCGCGCTGATGGGCCCGACCGCTTCCGGCAAGACCGCGATCGCGGTGGATTGGGCGCAACGGCGCAACATGGCGATCATCAGCGTGGATTCGGCGCTGGTGTATCGCGGCCTCGACATCGGCAGCGCCAAGCCGGATGCGGCGACGCTGGCCGTTGCGCCGCATCGGCTGATCGACATCCGCGATCCGCACGAGACCTATTCCGCCGCCGAGTTCCGCGAGGACGCGCTGCGCGAGATCGCCGACATCGTGCGCAGCGGCAGGACGCCGTTGCTGGTCGGCGGGACCGGGCTGTATTTCCGTGCCTTGCTCGATGGCCTGTCGGAGATGCCGGCGGCCGATCCGCAGCTGCGCGGGCGCATCGAAGCCGAAGCGCGCGTGCGTGGCTGGGCCGCGATGCACGAAGAACTGGCGCGCGTCGATCCGGAAGCGGCGCTCCGGATCAAGCCGGCCGACGCGCAACGCATCCAGCGCGCGCTGGAAGTCTTCCGCGCCACCGGCAAACCGATCACGCAATGGCAGCGCGAAGCGGTGCGCACGCCGTTGCCGTATCGCGCCCTGCGGCTCGTGGTCGCGCCGCCGGAGCGCGCGCGGCTGCACGAACGCATCGCGCAGCGCTTCTCGGCGATGCTGCAGGACGGTTTGATCGAGGAGGTGAAAGCGCTGCGCGCCGATCCGCGCCTTTCCGCCGATCTGCCGTCGATGCGCGCGGTCGGTTACCGGCAGACGTGGGAATGGCTGGAGCGCGGCGACACCGATCTTGCGCGGCTGCGCGACGCCGGCATTTTCGCCACGCGGCAACTGGCCAAGCGCCAGCTCACCTGGCTGCGCGGCGAGCTGGCGGCGCGCTGGTTCGATCCGGAACGCGACCGTGCGGAACTGGAAGCCGCGCTCGACCTGTTTCTCGGGTGACGACCGCGAGCGAGACCTGCGTCGCAGTTCCGGTCCGGTGAAAGGCATTGATCCGGAAAGGATTTTTGCGGACGGTTTCGGGCTCCGACGGTTCCCGTTCCCGATCCTTTATTCGCGCTTCAGGTGAGAATTGTTCGCCAAGTGCATGGTTTGGAAGGGAAAAGAGCTTGCATCGCGCGGCGCTTGCGTGGTTTCATTCCGGCATGAACGTTCGTTTCGCCCGTTTCGTTTGCCGTCTTGCCCTTGCGCTGGCCTTGCCCGCAAGCGCTGTCGTGTCGGGCGCGATGGCGGCCGAAGTGAAGTCGCTGCGCGTCTGGGAAGGGCCGGACCACACCCGCGTCGTGTTCGACGTGTCCGGTCCGCTGCAATACAAGCTGTTCGGTCTGGAAAATCCGGACCGGCTGGTGCTCGATATCGAAGCCTCCAAGCTCGCCGCCGGCTTCACGCCGCCGAGCGTGCAGGGACGCTTGCGCGGTGTGCGCACCGGCCAGCAGAACGGCAAGGATCTGCGCGTCGTGTTCGATCTGGCCGAAGGCGTGAAGCCGAAGAGTTTCCTGCTGCCGCCCGCGGACAAGATGGGATATCGGCTGGTGCTTGATCTCGCGCCCGTGGCGGTCGCGGCCAAGCCGGTAGAGCGCACCGTCGAACAGGCCGTGGCGAGCAAGGACCGCGACATCATCATCGCGATCGACGCCGGCCACGGCGGCGAGGATCCGGGCGCGAAAGGCGCGACCGGCACTTGGGAAAAGAACATCACGCTGGCGATGGCGCGCGAACTGAAGCGCCAGATCGACGCCGAACCCGGTTTCAAGGCCGTGCTGACGCGCGACGGCGACTACTTCATCCCGCTGCAGAAGCGCTACCAGAAAGCCCGCGAGGCGCGCGCCGACCTGTTCATCTCGGTGCACGCCGATGCCTTCCACAAACAGACCGCAGCCGGTTCCTCGGTGTTCGTGCTGTCCACGCGTGGCGCGTCGAACGAGGCCGCGCGCTGGCTGGCCGATTCGGAAAACCGCTCCGACCTGGTCGGCGGCGTGTCGCTCGACGACAAGGACAACACGCTGGCGGCGGTGCTGCTCGATCTGTCGCAGAGCGCGACGATGAAGGCTTCGGGCGACGTCGCCAACCACGTGCTGGATGCGATGAAGCGCGTCGGCAAGACCCACAAGCCGCACGTGGAAAGCGCCAATTTCGTGGTGCTGCGCTCGCCGGACGTGCCGTCGATGCTGATCGAGACCGCGTTCATCAGCAATCCGGCGGAAGAAAAGAACCTCAACGATCCCAAGCACCGCACCAAGCTCGCCGCGGCGATCGTCGATGGCGTGCGCGATTACTTCTCGGTGCAGGCGCCGCCGGGCACCTGGCTCGCCTCGCATGCGAACTCGACCTCGCGTCAACATGTCGTGGGCCGCGGTGAAACGCTGAGCGCGATCGCGATGCGCCACGGCGTCAGTGTTGCCGCGCTGCGCGCCGCCAACGGTCTCAAAACCGACATGGTGAAAGTAGGCGACCGGCTGAAGATTCCGATGGTGCTGGCGTCGCGTTCGGCCAGCTGATTCCACCAGCGGAATCGCAAGCGCGGCTCCGCTGCGGCCGTCACATCCGTCTTCCCGTCGCGACATCATTCCCGCTGCCGTGCTGCGGCATACTGCGTGGCGGTGCAGCGCTTTTCTCTTTCGCGAATCGGGAGTCGTGCCATGTTCGAGCGTTTCAAGCGCAGTTGGGGATTGGTCAAGGCCAGCGCGGGCGTGTTGGCCAAGGACAAGGAGCTCCTGGTATTCCCGTTCCTGTCGTCGATCGCCACGCTGATCGTCGCGATCGCCTTCATCCTGCCCGCGCTTGGCCTGGGCGCGCTCGATGGATTCGGCAAGGACGGCTCCGGCCACGTATCGCCGTTGTGGTACCTGCTCGGTTTTGTTTTCTATTTCGTGCAGTACGGCGTGATTTTCTTCTTCAACTCGGCGCTGGTCGGCGCGGCGATGATCCGGCTCGACGGCGGCGATCCGACCGTGCGCGACGGCCTGCGCATCGCCAGCTCCAAGATCGTGCCGATCCTCGGCTACGCGGCCATCGCCGCGACCGTCGGCGTGATCCTGCGCGCGGTGCAGGAACGCGCCGGCGTGATCGGCAGGATCGTTTCCGGCTTCATCGGCCTGGCGTGGACGGTGGCGAGCTTCCTCGTCGTGCCGGTGCTGGTGTCGCGCGACGTCGGCCCGATCGAGGCGGTGAAGGAAAGCGCACTGCTGCTGAAGAAGACCTGGGGCGAGAACCTGATCGGCCAAGGCGGCGTCGGCCTCGTCTTCGGCCTGCTGTTCTTCCTGCTGATCGCGGTGGGCGTGTTCGCGATCATCGGCGCGGCCCTTACCGGCAGCGCGGTGGTGATCGGCATTGCGGTCGCGGCGCTGGTGATCGCGCTGATGGTCGTGGGTCTGGTCCAGGCCGCGCTCTCGGGCATCTACTCGGCCGCGCTGTACCGCTACGCCAAAGGCGAAGGCGCCAGTGAAGGCTTCGATGCGCAGACGCTCGAACACGCCTTCGCGGTCAAGAAGTAAGACGTTCTCGCGTGGGAAGGCGCGGCGCGATGGAGCCCATCGCGCCGCGCCGCTATCATTGCCAGCCACGCGGCCCCGTAGCTCAGCTGGATAGAGCGTCCCCCTCCTAAGGGGAAGGCCACCCGTTCGACTCGGGTCGGGGCCGCCATTCGGTGCCTTACTTTCCGGCGCCGATGCTGGATTCGAGGAAGGATTCGAGCCGGGTGTAGAAGGTGACCACGTTCTTCTCGTTGTAGAGGCCGTGGCCTTCTTTCTGGACCGGCATCCAGATCGGCTTGTTGCCGGCTTTCTCCAGCGCCTTCTTCATCGCTTCGGCCTGTTCGATCGGCGTGCGTTCGTCCTTGTCGCCGTGCGCGAGGAACACCGGCTGCGTGATCTGCGCGGCCAGCGACAGTGGCGAGTTGGCCAGCAGTTCGTTGTCGTCCCTGCCGATCACGCGCTTGATGTAGGCACGGCCGAGGAAGCTGCGTGAGGTGTCGCTCTTGTTGGCCATCGAGCGCAGGTCGTAGAGGCCCGACAGACCGGCTGCGCACTTCACCAGTTCCGGCGCCTTGGCCGCCAGCATCAGCGCCGAATAGGCGCCGAAGCTCGCGCCGTAGACGCAGATCCGTTCCGGATCGGCATAGCCTTTTTCGACCGCCCAGCGCATGCCGTCGATCAGGTCGTCCTGGATGCGCGTGCCCCACTGGCGATGGCCGGCTTCGCGGAAGGCGTAGCCGCGACCGCCGGAGCCGCGGTAATTGACCTGCAGCACCAGATAGCCGCGCGTGGCGAGGAACTGTGCGTCGGTGTCGAAGGCCCACACATCGGCAATGCCGTGCGGGCCACCGTGCGGCAGCAGCACCATCGGCAGCTTCGACGGTTCCGAGCCCGGCGGAAGGGTCGCGTAGCCGTCCAGTTCCAGACCGTCGCGGGTGGTGAAGCGGATGTACTGGCGCGACCCCATCTGCGCCGGATCGATCGCGGCGTTGCGTTGCAGCAGGCGCGCGAGGCGGTTCTGCTTGCGGTCCATCACCGCCCATTCGCCGGGATTCCGGTCGCTGTAGATGTAGACCAGCAGGATGTTGCCGTCCGCGCTCTGGTCGACGAAGCGCACGTGCTGGCCGGGAAAGCTCCTGCGCAATTCGGCATGCAGCTTGGCGTCGGCGCTGGCGGGATCGAGGTAGGCCACACGCGGCAGCGCGCCCTTGAACTCGATCATCTGCGGTTGGCCTTTGATGTCGAGTTGCACGTTGTCGATGCTGTTGAAGCCGTCGGTCGCGAGCGTCTCGCGGTTGGCGAGCGAGAGATCCGCCTTCACCACCGAGGATGGGCCGTCGTCCACCGAGAAATAGCCGAACACGTGGTTGTTGTCCGGCGTGAGCGCAAACGGCACGAAGACGCCGCCGACGCTCTGGGTCGGAATCTTGCGCCAGTTCTTGCCGTCTTCGTCGGCGGCGAACAGCAGGTGGTTGTCGCTCTTGTCCCAACCGGTCGCGAAGCGCGGCATGCCGGCGGCGTCCAGCACGAAACTCATGCCGCGTTCGCCGATGTCGCTCACCAGTCGGCTCTTGCCACTGCGCGGGCTGGCGTCCACTTCGTAGACCAGCGTCGCGGGTAGGCTGTTTTCGGCCGAGGCGCGGCTCATGTAGAACGTGCCGTTGCGCTTGCGCGGCAGTCCCACGACCACGCCGAAACCCTTCGGAACGCCGACGCCGAGCGTGGATTCCTTGTAGCCATAGATGTAATCGTGGTGTTTGCCGTCGTAATCCAGGCCGATGATTTCGCCGTAGCTGAAAGGCTGTTCGCGCGCGCCCCATTTTCCGCCGCGGACGTAGACCAGGCGCGTGTCGCTGACCCAGTGGATTTCGGCCGCGAGCTGGTATTTCGGCAGCTTGAGGAAGGCGGTGTTCGACATGTCCGCCAGCTTGTAGACCAAGAGGCCGTGCTCGTCGTTGCCCAGATCGGCGGACACGGCGATGTACGTGCCATTGGCGGAAATGCGTGGATTTTCGAAGGTTTGCTGCGCCGCGAAGCTTTCGACCGGAACTTTCGCGGCGGCGGTGCCTGCAAAAGCCAGCAAGGCCAAGAGGCCGCGCAGGAGTTTCATCATCTGCATCGAACGACTCCGGAGGCCGGAAAGGCCGTTGCGATGGCGTTCTCCCGGCGGGTTGGTGTGGGCATCGGAAAACGGGAAAACGCATCTCCGCGATACGGCGTATTGCCGACTGGCGGTTCAAGGATTATGCCGACCCGCAAATCGAAAATGGAGCGGCGGCGCAGGATGGACGAAAGGATTTTCCGGTGATCCGTGCTCGGGCCATGGCAGATTTCGCCCGCGAATTGCCCGAATCGACACCGAAGATGGCGATTCCTTCGAGCTTGTGGAGTCTTGCCATGCGTCGAGTCGCTGCGTTGTTTTTGTTGCTCCCGCTTTTCCTGCTGCTTTCGCCTGCGCAGGTGCGGGCCGGCGGGCCCGAATGGAAGGCCCGCGAGGACTGGGCCAAGGTGTTCGAGCGATCCGGCGTGCACGGCACGATGCTGGTGTACGACGAGCGTTCCAACATGCTACTGGTGCACGATCCCGAACGCGCGAAGCGTGGCTTCATTCCGGCCTCGACCTTCAAGCTGTTCAACGCGCTCGTGGCGTTGGAGGAGAAGGCTGTCGCCGACGAACACGAAGTGCTGCGCTGGGACGGCGTGGAGCGCGCGTTGCCGGATTGGAACCGCGACCAGACGCTCGGGGGCAGCATGAAGTTCTCGACCGTCTGGTTCCACCAGGAAATGGCGCGTCGCGTCGGTGCGGAGCGGATGCGGCATTGGCTCGCGGCCAGTGGATACGGCAACGCCGACGCGAACGGCGGCGTGGACCGTTTCTGGCTCGATGGCGCGTTGCGGATCAGCGCGGAACAGCAGGTCGGGTTCCTGCGCCAACTGGCCGACGGCCGTTTGCCTTTCTCCGCGGCGACGCAGGAGTCGGTGCGCCGCATCGCCCTGATCGAAGACGGCGTGGGCTATCACCTGCACGGGAAAACCGGTTGGGGCGGCACCGGCAGTGGCGTCGATGGTGCCGGGATCGGTTGGTGGGTGGGTTGGGTGGAGCGCGGTGCGCAGCGCTGGTTCTTCGCGATCAACATCGACATCCGCAAGGACGCCGACGGCGAAAAGCGCAAGCGGATCGCGCGTGAAATCCTTGCGCTGGAAGGCGCCTTGCCGAAAGCCGGTTGAGTCGCGTCAAGGCGGCGTGGCGTGGCGCCGCAAGGCCCACGCCACGTGTTCGCGCACCAGTTCCGATGCGTGCTCCGCGCGCGACTGCAGCGCGGCCACGACTTCCGGCGTCGTCGGCGCATTGCCCAAGGCCACCGCGATGTTGCGCAGCCAGCCGATATGGCCGGTGCGGCGGATCGCGGAGCCTTCGGTGTTGGACAGGAATTCGGTTTCGCTCCAGGCGAACAGTTCGACCAGCTTGGCCGTGTCGAGGCGATGCCGCGGGCGGAAATCGGTTTCGCCGTGCGCTTGCGAGAACTTGTTCCACGGGCACACGAGCTGGCAGTCGTCGCAACCGAAGATACGGTTGCCGATCGCAGGCCGGAATTCGAGCGGAATCGCGCCGCGATTCTCGATGGTGAGATAGCTGATGCAGCGCCGCGCATCGAGTTTCCACGGCGCGACGATGGCCTGCGTCGGGCAGATCCCGATGCAGCGCGTGCAAGTGCCGCAATGCGCGGTCGCAGGTTCGTCCGCGGGCAGCGCGAGATCGGTGAGGATCTCGCCGAGGAAGAACCACGAGCCGGCGTCGCGATGGATCAGGCAGGTGTGCTTGCCGATCCAGCCCAGGCCCGCGTCGCGCGCCAGGGCGCGTTCGAGCACTGGCGCGGAATCGGTGAAGACGCGGTAGCCGAACGGGCCGATGGCGTTCGCGATCTGGTCGGCGAGTTTCTGCAGGCGCTGGCGCAGCACCTTGTGGTAATCGCGGCCGAGCGCATAGCGCGCGATGTAGGCGCGTTCGCCGTCGCCGATGGTTTGCCATGCGGCTTGCGGGTCGGCCTGGCCGTAATCCATGCGCACGCAGATGGCACTGATCGCGTTCGGAACCAGCTTGGCCGGATCGGCGCGCAGGTCGGCGTGCCGTTCCATGTATTCCATGTCGCCGTGGTACTGCGCGGCGAGCCAGTCGCGCAGGTGCTTCGCGTCGTCTTCCAGCGCGAACGCGGTGAAACCGCATTGCTGGAATCCCAGCGCGGCTGCCCACGCGCGGATGCGCGCGGGCAGGTCTTCGGGCAGTGCGTGCGGTTCGGCGCGTGGCGTCATGGTGGAACCATCACGCCGAACAGCCCTGAGTTCAAGTCAGTGCGTCCCAGCCCGGGCGCGGCTTGAAGCGATCGCCGTGGCGCGAGGCCAATTGCTCCAGTCGCGCCTTCAGCTTGGCCGGGCCTTCGGCCTTGATGTGCGTGATCGGACCGCCGCGGAACGGCGCGAAGCCGGTGCCGAAGATGATGCCCGCGTCGAGCAGGTCGGCATCGGCGACGGTGCCGTCGTGGAGGCACGAGACCGCTTCGTTGAGCAGCGGCAGGATCAGGCGGTCGGTCAGGTCTTCCGGCGCCCGATAGCCTTCGGGGACTTCCGGCTTCACGGCCTTGCCGTCCTGCCACGTGTACAGGCCCTTGCCGTCCTTCTTGCCGCGCGCGTTCTGGTCGAACGGGAAATCCGGCGGCGTCGTGCCGTGGAACGCGGCCATGATCTTCCCGACGCTCGCGGCCACGTCCAGTCCGACGGTGTCGACCAGCTCGATCGGCCCCATCGGCATGCCGAAGTCCAGCGCGGCCTTGTCGATCACGCGGCCCGGCACGCCTTCGTGGAACAGGCGGATGGCTTCTTCCATGTACGGCGCGAGGATACGGTTCACGAGGAAGCCCGGGGTGCCGGCGACCGGCACCGGGAACTTGTCGATCGCGCGGCAGAACGCGGCGAGGCGGCGTTCGGTTTCCGGCGCCATGCCGTCGTGGCGGACGATTTCCACCAGCGGCATCAGCGCGACCGGATTGAAGTAGTGCAGGCCGGCGAACTGCGCCGGGTTCTTCAGGTCGGTGCGCAGCTCGGTCAGCGCGAGCGAGCTGGTGTTGGTGACCAGCAGCGCATCGGGCTTCAGGTGTTCCTCGGCCTTGGCGTACAGCGCCTTCTTGGCTTCGAGGTTCTCGTAGATCGCCTCGATCACCAGGTCGGCCTTGGCCACGCCCGCGCCTTCCACGTCGGCCACGAGGCGGGCCTTGGCTTCCGCGCGCTTGGCTTCGTTGCGGACTTTCTTGTCGAACAGGGCGGCGGCGCGATCCATCGCGGGCTGGATGAATTTCATCTCGCGGTCCTGCAGCGTGACGTCGAAGCCGCGCAGCGCGCACCACGCCGCGATGTCGCCGCCCATCACGCCGGCGCCGATCACGTGCACGTGGCGGATGCCGTGGTCCTTGCCGCCCAGACCCTTCAGGCGTTCCATCAGGAAGAAGATGCGCACCAGGTTGCGCGCGGTGCTGCCTTGCGCCAGCTTCACCACGGCGCGGCCTTCGGCCTTCAGCAGGTTCTGGGTCGAACCGCCGGCGCGCTTCCAAGTGTCGATCAGTGCGTAAGGCGCCGGGTAGTGGGCTTTCTTGGCCTTGCGCGCGACCTGCTTGGTCAGCACCGGCGCCAGGATCTGCCGCGCGATCCAGGTATTCGTCGCCCAAGCCTGCGCGCGCTGCTTGAACGGACGCACGGTGCCGCGCTTGGCCAGTTCGATCGCGGCGTCGAGCAGCTTGGACGGTTCCACGACCTTGTCCACCAGTCCGATCGCCCGCGCGTTCGGCGCGGACAGCGTGCGACCGGTCAGCATCAGGTCCATCGCCGCCGGTGCGCCGACCAGGCGCGGCAAGCGCACCGAGCCGCCCCAGCCGGGGAAAATGCCGAGCTTCACTTCCGGCAGGCCGATGCGCGTGGAGTCGTCGCTGGAGGCGACGCGATAACGGCAGGCCAGCGACAGTTCCGTGCCGCCGCCCATGCAATGCCCGTGGATCGCGGCGACGGTCGGCATCGGCAGCTGGCTCAGGCGCTGGAACACGTTCTGGCCGCGCGAGATCGCCTCGGCGACTCGGCCTTGTTCGTCGAACTTCTGGAATTCGGTCAGGTCCGCGCCCGCGATGAAGCCGGCGGCCTTGCCGGAGCGGAACACCACGGCCTTGGGCTTGCCGATCGTGATGCGCTCGAGCATCTGGTCGAGTTCTTCCAGCACCGCCTGCGAGAGCGCGTTGACGGATTCGCCCGCGCGGTCGAGCGTAAGGACGAGCACGTCGCCTTCGCGCAGTTCCGGCTTCCAGTGCGCAAGGCGCAGGCCGTCGAACATGGTGGATTCGGACATGACAGGTTCCCCGTTGGCGATGCATCAAGAAAAGGATCGCTATGATCCGCGCAGGCTTGGCATGCGGTCAATGCGCCGGAGTATGGTTCGTGAATCGGCGCCATTCCCGCCGATTCCGCGCCGGGAACTTTTCATGGGAATCCTTGGTCTTGAGCGCATCGCAACCGGAGAACGCCCGCATGGGCGAAAACGAAGTGGACCAGACCCTCGTCAAGCGCGTGCAGGAAGGTGACAAGCGTGCCTTCGACCTGCTCGTGGCCAAGTACCAGCACAAGGTCACCGGCATCATTTCCCGCTACATCCACGACTGGGCCGAATGCCAGGACGTCGCCCAGGACACGTTCATCCGTGCCTACCGCGCGATCGGCAATTTCCGCGGCGACAGCCAGTTCTATACCTGGCTCTACAAGATCGCGACCAACACCGCGAAGAACTTCCTCGTCGCGCAGGGCCGCCGACCGCCGCTGGACGACGTGGACGCGGACGATGCGGTGCAGTTCGAGGGCGGTGGCCGGCTGCGCGAATCCAGCACGCCGGAAAATGAATTCCTGCGCCAGGAGATGGAACGCGCCGTGACGCGCGCTGTCCAAGGATTGCCGGAAGAACTTCGCACCGCGATCACGCTGCGCGAAGTGGATGGACTCAGTTACGAGGAAATCGCCGAGGCGATGAATTGTCCGATCGGCACCGTGCGTTCGCGCATCTTCCGGGCGCGCGACGCGATCGACCAGCAGCTGCGGCCGCTGGTCGGCAAGGACGAACACCAGAGCGTGCGCAACGGCAGCAAGGCGTGAAGTTTATGAATCAGCAAGACATCCGTGAACAACTGTCGGCCCTGATCGACGGCGAACTGGAACGCGACAGCGCCCGATTCCTGCTGCGTCGCATCGGCCACGACGAGGAGCTCGGCGCGCGCTGGGAACGCTGGCATCGCTACGGCGAAGCCTTGCGCGGCGCGGCGCAGCCGCTGCGCGAGGATTTCGCCGCGCGGATCATGGCCGCGATCGAGAACGACGAAGTGCAGGCGGCGGTCGAACAGCCGCGCGAGCACCGCGTCCTGCGCTGGGGCGGCGGTTTTGCGGTGGCGGCTTCGGTCGCGTTCGCCGCGCTGCTGCTGGTGCGTCCGGCCGGCAACGGCGAAACGCCGATGGTTCCCGGCGAGGGCATCGCGAGCGAAATGCCGGCCATGCCGGTCGTGGAAGACGCCGTGGTCGCGCCGTCGCCGTACCGCGAACAGGATCTGCGCCTGCCGCAGCGCTTCAACACGCAGACCGTGTCCGCGCTCGACAACAGCGGTTACGGCCTGAAGTTCGGTTTCGATCCGAATGCCGAGGCCTATCGGCTGCGCCACCAGCAGGTCACGAACAATGCGGCTTATGGCGTGCAGCCGGTGACGCCGCAGGCTTGGTCGGTGCCGCTGCGTGCGCCCGAGCAGGCCCAGCCCGCCGCGCGTTGAGCGCGGCCTTGCCGGTGCGCCGCATGCCCCGCGGCGCATCGTCCGGTTTCCATTTTTCATCCACGGAGAACGGTTCCATGAATCGCTTTCGCTCGTTTTTCGTCGCTGCCTTCCTCGCCGCCGCATCCTTGGGCGTTTCCGCCGATGCCGGCGCGCAATCGCTGCCCGATTTCACCGGCCTCGTCGCCGACAACGCGCCCGCCGTGGTCAGCGTTTCGGCCACGCGCACGTCCGATCCGTCGGGCAGGCGCGGCCCGCACGGCATGATGCCGTTCGACGACGATGACCTGCCGGAAATCCTGCGCCGCTATTTCGGCCAGCCCGGCGGTCCGGCGCAGCCGCGCGAGTCGAGTTCCCTCGGCACCGGCTTCATCATTTCCGCGGACGGCTACCTGCTGACGAACCACCACGTCATCGACGGCGCGGACGAGATCCACGTGCGCCTCAACGACAAGCGCGAATTGCCCGCGAAGCTGGTCGGCAGCGACGAAGCCAGCGACGTCGCGCTGCTGAAGCTCGATGCCAAGAACCTGCCGACCGTGAAGATCGGCGATTCGGCGTCGCTCAAGCCCGGCCAATGGGTGGTCGCGATCGGCTCGCCGTTCGGCTTCGACCATTCCGTGACGGCGGGCATCGTCAGCGCGGTGGGCCGCAGCTCGCAGATGCAAGGCCAGCAGTACGTGCCCTTCATCCAGACCGACGTCGCGATCAATCCCGGCAACTCCGGCGGTCCGCTGCTCGACACGAGCGGCAAGGTCGTCGGCATCAACTCGCAGATCTTCTCGAACACGCGCGGCTACATGGGCGTGTCGTTCGCGATTCCGATCGAAACCGCGATGCGCTCGGTCGAGCAGCTGAAGAAGCAGGGTTACGTTTCGCGCGGCCTGCTCGGCGTGCGGATCCAGAACGTCGACCGCGATGCGGCGCGCGCGCTCGGACTGCCGAGCACCGCGGGCGCGCTGGTGTTCGCGGTCGAGCCGGGCGGCGCCGCCGACAAGGCCGGCGTGAAGGTACAGGACGTGATCCTGGAATTCGATGGCAAGGAAGTCGCCGGTTCCGCGCAGCTTCCGCCGCTCGTGGGCGCGACCGCGCCGGGCCAGAAGACCACGCTGAAGGTGTTCCGCGACGGCAAGACCCTGACCCTGCCGATCACCGTCGGCGAACTGCCGCGCGACGGCAAGACGCAGGCTTCCTCCGGCCGCAGCGAGCAGGCGCAGGGCAACAAGCTGGGGATCGTGGTCGAATCGCTGAGTGCCGACCAGCGTCGTGCGATGGAGCTTGCCGACGACGAAGGCGTGGTGATTTCCCGCGTCGCGGGTCGTGCCGCGCAGCGCGCCGGGCTGCGTCCGGGCGACATGGTGCTGATGGTCGGCAAGACCCGCATCGGTGACGTGGCCGCGTTCGAAAAGGCCGCCGCGGCCGCGAAGGCCGGCGAGCCGGTGATGCTGCTGGTGCGCCGCGGCGAAACCACGCAGTTCGTCACGCTGACGCCGGACGCGGAGAAGTAATCCGGCCGCGCCGCGCGCACGCAAAAAGGCCGGATGCGGTTCGCCGCTCCGGCCTTTGGATTTTTCGCCTGGCAAGCCGCGGACGGCTTACTTCATGCGGTAGGTGATGCGGCCCTTGGTGAGGTCGTAAGGGGTCATTTCGACCTTGACCTTGTCGCCGGTCAGGATGCGGATGTAGTTCTTGCGCATGCGGCCGGAGATGTGGGCGGTGACGATGTGTCCGTTTTCGAGCTTCACGCGGAACATCGTGTTCGGCAGGGTTTCCAGAACCGAGCCTTCCATTTCGATGGAATCGTCTTTTGACATTCTTGACTGGATAAGTGCTTGACAGCAGGGCAGCTCGTGGCTGCGGGGAAAGGAAAAACGCTCGCCATCATGCCACAACGCCGGGTTTCCGGCGAATCGGCGGCGTTCGGTTGTTCAGGCTGCGAAATCGGCCAGGGCGCTGGCGGGCGCTCCATCCAGCCATGCGCGCCAGTTCTGGCCGGTAAGATCGGGGCCGCCGCGCGCCAGGTGTTCCAGGTACGCCGCGCGCGGCATCGGGCGTGCGCCGAGCGATTCCAAGTGCGGGTTGTGCAATTGCGCGTCGAGCAGCATCACGCCGCGTTCGCGCAGCAGGCGGCAAAGCGCGGCGATCGCGACCTTGGAGCCGCCACTGGCGTGGCTGAACATGGATTCGCCGCAGAACACGCCCGGCACCGCGACGCCGTAGATGCCGCCGACCAGCCCGCCGGTTTCGTCGTAAACCTCGATCGAATGCGCGATGCCGAGCCGGTGCAGCGCGGTGTAGGCCTCGATCATTTCCGGCAGGATCCAGGTGCCGCTCTGGCCGCGGCGCGGAATCGTCGCGCAGGCCTTGAGCACCGCATCGAAATCGCGATCCGCATGCAGCGTCCATCCGCAACCGCGCAGCCAGCGCCGGAAACGCCGCGTCAGGTGCAGGGCATCGACATCGAACACGGTGCGCGGATCGGGCGACCACCACAGCAGCGGGTCGCCCTCGGAATACCACGGGAACACGCCGCTCCGGTACGCGTTGGCCAAACGTGTCGGCGACAGGTCGCCGCCCCAGGCGAGCAGGCCTTCGGGCCGCTTCAGCGCCGTATGCGGCGGCGGGAACGGTGCGGCCGGATCGTCCGGCAGGCGCGCGAGGAGGCTTTTCATGGCGCAGCGCCCTCGTGGCGGAACGGGCTGTGCCGCATCGCCGAATCGCGATAGCGCAGGGTGGCCGCGCGTTCCTCGGCGCACCACGGCGCGATCGCGGCGGAAAACGCCGGGTCGGCGATCCTGTGGTGGCTGCGCGTCAGCGTCGGAAGGAAGCCGCGCGCGATCTTGTGTTCGCCCTGCGCGCCCGGTTCGAAGCGCGAAAGTCCTTCGCGCAGGCAATAGTCGATGCCCTGGTGGTAGCAGGTTTCGAAATGCAGGCCGGGCAGCAGTTCGTCCGCGCCCCAGTAGCGGCCGTAAAGCGCGTCCGCGCCGCGCAGGCAGAACGCGCCGGCGATGCTGCGGCCTTCGCGTTGCGCGAGGAAAAGCACGAGGTTGCGCGGCATCGCCTTCGCCAGATGTCCGAAGAAACCGCGCGTCAGCGCCGGGAAATTCCCGTAATCGGCGAAGGTGCGCTGGTAGAAGTGGTGCATCGCGTCCAGGTCGTCCTCGCGCGCCTCGTCACCGTGCACGACGCGGAACGACACGCCGGCGCGCTGCACCTTCGCGCGCTCCTGTTTCAGGTTCTTGCGGTGCTTGTGGTCCATGGCGGCGAGGAAATCGTCGAAGGTTTTCCAGCCTCGTGTGCGCGGATCATTCTCCCAATGGTATTGAACGTCCAGGCGCGACAACCATTGCGCTTCCTCGAAAGCCGCGCCCTCGTCCGCAAGATGGAAATTCACGTGCGCCGAGGAGAATCTCCCGCGCCGCATCTCCGTTTCGATCTCGGCCAGCAGCGCCGCGCGCGCTTCGGCATCGTGCGCCAGTAGGCGCGGGCCGGGCACGGGCGAGTAGGGAACCGCGATCAGCAGCTTCGGGTAGTAATCGTGGCCATGGGCGTCGTAGGCCCGCGCCCAGGCGAAGTCGAAGACGAACTCGCCGTGCGAATTGGTCTTGATGTAGCCGGGCGCGGCGGCGATCAGTTCACCGTCGCGCCAGAGTGTCGGATGGTGCGGCGTCCAACCATGGCGCGGCTGCAGGCAGCCTTCGCGTTCCAGTCCGGCGAGGAACGCATGCGCGACGAAAGGATTGGAACCATCGTGCAGGCTGTCCCACGCCGATGCGTCGACGGCATCGAGTCGATCCAGCCATCGCGCGACGATGGCGGCCATCGCGTCGTGCGTTACTTGCCCAGGCCGTCGAGATAGCGTTCGGCATCGAGCGCGGCCATGCAGCCGAAACCCGCCGACGTGATGGCCTGGCGATAGATGTGGTCGGCCACATCGCCCGCCGCGAACACGCCTTCGACGCTGGTCGCGGTCGCGTTGCCGTGTTGGCCGGAGCGGGTGACGATGTAGCCGTTGTGCAGCTCCAGCTGGCCTTCGAAGATCGACGTGTTCGGATGGTGGCCGATCGCGACGAAGAAGCCTTGCACCGCGATCTCGCGCGTGCCGCTGCCGTCCGTGGCGCGCAGCCGCATGCCGGTGACGCCGCTCGCATCGCCGAGCACTTCCTCGACCTCGTGGTTCCACACCAGCTCCACCTTGCCGGCCTCGGCTTTCTGGAACAGGCGGTCCTGCAGGATCTTCTCCGAACGCAGCGTGTCGCGCCGATGCACCAAATACACCTTGCGCGCGATGTTCGAGAGGTACAGCGCTTCTTCCACGGCGGTGTTGCCGCCGCCGATCACGGCCACGTCCTGGTCGCGGAAGAAGAAGCCGTCGCAGGTCGCGCAGGCGGAAACGCCGCGGCCCTTGTAGGCCTCTTCCGACGGCAGTCCGAGGTATTTCGCGCTCGCGCCGGTCGCGATGATCAGCGCGTCGCAGGTGTATTCGCCCATGTCGCCTTTCAGCGTGAAGGGCTTCTTCGAAAGATCGACCGCGTTGATGTGGTCGAACACGATCTCCGCGTCGAAGCGCTTGGTGTGCGCTTCCAGCTCCTGCATCAGTTCCGGGCCGGTGAGGTGTTCATGGCCGCCCGGCCAGTTTTCCACTTCGGTCGTGGTGGTGAGCTGGCCGCCTTGTTGCAGGCCGGTGATCAACACGGGTTTCAGGTTCGCGCGCGCGGCGTAAATGGCGGCGGTGTAACCGGCCGGGCCGGAACCGAGGATCAAGAGGCGGGCGTGCCGTGCGGACATGGAGGACTCTCTGCAGCGAAGGGAAGGAAAGCGCCGCGACGGCGCCTTGGATCGGAAAGCATGGTGCCGCGCCGGCGGCTTATCAAGGCGCGGCGGATGCGACGGTCAGATTCGGTACGCGACGGTCTTCATCACGCGCGACATGAAGCGCATCACCGACGGAATCGGCGGCGGCAGGACGCGCGCGCCGGCGGCCTGCGCGTTGTCGGCGTGGCGCACTTCGTCGTCCTTCATCACGCGCAGGATCGCGCGGCTGCGCTCGTCGCCTTCGGGCAGCGATTCCATGTGCTCGTCCAGGTGCGCTTCGACCTGGCGCTCGGTTTCGACCACGAAGCCGAGGTTCCAGCCGTCGCCGCGGATGCCCGCGCCCGCGCCAATCGCGAAGCTGCTCGCGTACCAGAACAGGTTGGCGATGCTCGGCTTGGCGTCGAGTTCGCGCAGCCGGTCCGCGCACCAGGCAAGGTGGTCGGTTTCTTCCTGCGCCGCGCGCAGCAGGTGCTCGCGCGTGGCCGGATCGCGCGCGACGGCGGCCTGGCCGAGGTACAGCGCCTGCGCGCAGACCTCGCCGGTGTGGTTGATGCGCATCAGTCCCGCGGCATGGCGGCGCTGCGCTTCGTCGAGCTCGACTTCGGGAATGTCGCGGCCCGGATTCGCGCGTTCCGCGTGGGCGTGGTCGGCAAGGCTCGTGGTGAGCGCGTGGTTGAAGCCGGAAAGGAAGCGGTCCAGTGGCGTGTAGTGGCGAAGCGTCGTGGTCATGGCCGAGGGCGCGATGCGTGCGAAAGACGTCAACCCGGAATTGTAGTGCCGCGCGCCGCTTCGGGTTCGCCGCGCGCCACCACGTTCGCCGCGGTCAGGTCGCCGGTGACGTTGCCGACGGTCGCGAACACGTCGGGAATCGCGTCCACGGCCAGCAGCAGGCCCATCGGCGCCATCGGCAATCCCAGCGACTGCGCCACGGGAATCACGGTCGCAGCGAAGATCGCCTGGCCTGGCAGGCCGACCGAACCGAGGCTGATCGCCACCGCCAGCGCCGCCGCGCCGGCGAATTGCAGCGCGGACAGTTCGATGCCGTAGGCCCAGGCGATGAAGGCCGCGGCGGCGATGTACTGGATCGGGCTGGTGATGCGGAACAGCGTCACCGCCATCGGCAGCGCGAGCGCGGCGACATGGCGCGGAAGCCCGGATTTCTCCGCGCTTTCCACCATCGCCGGCAGCGTCGCAAGCGAGGATTGCGTGCTGGCCGCGACGATCTGCGCCGGCAGGATCGCCGCCGCGAACCGGCGCAGGTCGGTCGCGCCGGACACGAGCGCGATGCCGTAGCAGATCGCGGTCGCCGCCAGGTACAGCACGCACAGCAGGGCGATGTAGGTCGCCAGCGCGCCGACGACCGACAGCCCGGCGCTGGCGCAGACCACGAACATCAACGCGAACACGCCGAGCGGCGCGGCCAGCAGCATCCAGCGCACGATCACGATCATCGCGTCGCCGATGCCGTGGAACAGCGTCAGCACGGCGCGGCGGCGTTCTTCGTCGATCTTCGTCAGCGCGAAGCCGAGGAACAGCGCGAACACGACCAGTGGCAGGATCGCGCCCTGCGCGGCGGCCTGGATCGCGTTGCTCGGGATCGCGCCGGCGATCCAGTCGGCCCATCCGGGCGCCTTGCCTTCCATCGTGTACGCGGCGCTTTCCCGCAACGCGACGGAAAGCGCGTCGTTGTGCGGCAACAGCGACAGCAACAGCGGCGCGGCGATCGCGGCGAAGGCCGCGAACAGGGAAAGCATCGCGACGAACACGAACAGCGCGCGGCGCGCGATGCGTCCGGACGAGGCGGCATCGGCGGCCGAGGCGACGCCCAGCACGATCAGCGACACGACCAGCGGCACCACGGTCATCTGCAGGCCGGAAAGCCACAGCGTCCCGATCGGCTGCGCGATCGCGGCGATGTATTGCGCGGTTTCGGAGGAAAACTGCGGCAAGGCCAGTCCGGCGACGGCGCCGAGCGCCAGGCCGATCAAGACGCGCGCGGTCGCGCCGGGTTTCCACGAAACTGCCATCACGTCGGTTCCAGCAAGGGTTCAAGTCCATGGATCGCGCGGATGCCGAGGCCGGGCGATTCGTCGATGTCGATGCGCGACCCGGAGAAATGCGTGCCGCTTTCGACCGGAATGCTTGCGCAAAGGGCCGGGCCGTCGAGATCGACTTTCGTGATCGTGGCCGAATTCGCGGCCGCAAGATGCGCGGCCGCCGCGACGCTGATCGGGCCTTCGAGCATGCAGCCGATCATGCATTCGACCCCGAACGCCGCCGCGACTTCCGCGATGCGCAAGGCGCCGGAGATGCCGCCGGCCTTCATCAGCTTGATGTTCAGCAGGTCGGCGCTGCGGGTGCGGATGAGTTCGACGGCCTGCGCCGCGTCGAACACGCTTTCGTCGGCCAGCACCGGTGTCGCGATGCGTTCGGAGACGAAGCGCAGGCCCGCAATGTCGTGTGCTTTCACCGGCTGCTCGAGCAATTCCGGCGCGATGCCGGAATCTTCCAGCGCCTGCATCGTGCGGACCGCCTGCTTGGGCGTCCAAGCCTGGTTCGGATCGAGCCTCAGGCTGGCGCGGCCGGCCACGGCGGCGTGGATCTGCCGCACGCGCTCGATGTCCTGCGCGCCGTCTTTCCCGAGCTTGATCTTGAGTGCGGTGTAGCCGCGTTCGATGGCCGAAAGCGCATCGGCCACCATCTTGTCGATGCTATCGACGCTGATCGTGATGTCGGTCGAAAGCGTCGGCGTGCCGCCGCCGAGCAGGCGATACAGCGGTGCGCCGTGGCGCTGCGCCCACAGGTCGTGGAGCGCGATCTCGACCGCCGCCTTGGCGCTGCCGTTGCGTTCCAGCGCGTTCTGGACCAGCCCGAGGGCATGGTTCAAGTCGTCCACGTCCTGCCCGATCAGGCGCGGGCGGATGTAGTGGCGGATCGCGGCGACGATGGAGCTGTGGGTGTCGCCGGTGATCGCGGCGGTCGCCGTGGTCGAGCCGTAGCCGAAACGGCCATCGTCGGACTGGATCGCCACGACGATGTCTTCCGCCGCCTCCACGCGGCGCAGGGCCGTGACGAACGGCGTCTTCAGCGGCGTGCGCAACAGGCCAAGGCGGATGTCGACGATCTTCACTTCGTTCCGTTTCAGTAGAGGCGCTGGATGGCGAGCATGCGGTCGATGTAGTCGCCTTGTGCATCGGAATGCAACGGCGACAGCGGCGTGACCGAAACCTGGTTGAGCGGCACGCGGAAGGCTTCGCCCTGCGCATCGAGCAGCATCGTTCCAGCCGTATCGTGGATCACGAAGGTCTCGCCGCGCTCATGGCCGATGACCATCATCACATGGCCGGGGATGTGGATCAGGTCGCCCACGTCGGTCTGCGCGATGGCGCGCCGGCGCTGTTCGCGCGTGGTGTTGGCATCGAAGCCGGTGCGGCGGAAGGCGCGGCTTTCGCGCTGGTCGGAGGTGTTGCGCGGCAATTCGACGCCGAAGCTGCGGAAGATTTCCGAGACGAAGCCGCTGCAGTCGCGCGTGCCATAACCGTGGCCCCAGCCGTAGCGTTCGCCGAGGAACTTGAAGGCCTGGCGCAGCAGGTTCGCGCGCGTCAGCGGCAGCGGCGAAGTCGCCACGTCGGCGCTGCGGGCGACCAGCGCGGGCGCGAAGGACAGCTTGCCCTGCGCATCGCGCAGCGGCAGTTCGACGACGTGGTTGTACGCGGCGAGTTGGCCGTTCACGGGCCGGTCCTGCGGCCAGTCGGCCAGCAGCGGAAAGCGCACACCCATGTCCAGTGGCAGCGCCGACAGCGATGGCGCTTCCGGCGTGAACACGGTGCGCTCGACCGCGCCGGTGACGATCAGGAACGGTTCGCGCGCGGCGTAACCGAGCACTTGCGTGCGCTCGCCTTCGGCCAGGAAACGCGTTTCGATCCAGGCCGAATAGAACTTGCCGGCGACGAAGCTCCAGCGCCCATCGCGGCTGGTGTGCAGCACCGCGACCGGCGTTCCGGGAAACAGCGCGGATTCCTGCCAGCGGTCGATGTCGGTGTCGTCCGGATTCGAGAACACCCGCAGCGTGGTCGGGAAGGCGCGCAGGTCGGCGCGTTCGACCACGAGCGCCCAGCGCGGCGCCACGGCGTCACCGACCAAGTCGAGCGCCAACGCATCTTCCAGGGCGGTGATGGTTCCAGCGGGAACCGGTTCGCCCTGCGCATCGAACAGCTCGCGCGATGGCGACGCGGAAATCGCCCGGATGCGTTCGCGCACGTTTTCGGCCGGAAGCGATTCCGGCAGCGCAGCCAGATCGGACACGGCCGGCCCCAGCGCCAGCAGGCGCGCGTTCTGCGCCGCGATCGCGTCCGCGTCCAGCAACAGCGCATCGGGTTCGCGGGCGCGGGCGATCCAGTATTCCGGCGTCAGCTTCGCGGCATCGAGCTCCGGGAACGGCTGCGCGGCGCTGCGCGCCACAACAGCCGTGGACTCGCCCGGAACCTCGCGCGGCGGCGTGGCCGTGCAGGCGCAAAGCAAGGTGGCGAGCAGCAGCGCGCATGGCGACAGAAGGCGTGCGGAAGCGCTTGCGTGGAAAGCTGGCGTCATGGGGAGGTCGGAAACGGCGCGTGCGGCATAATCCCACGACGATGGTTCCGGAGGGAGGCGCGATGCGCAACATGGGGCAATTTCCCGGCGGGCGTTGCCTGCTGCCGATCATCGCAGCCGTGCTCCTGCAAGCCTGCGCCACGCCGCCAGCCATCTGGCCGAAGGACGAGTCGACGGCGGCCGTCGCGGCACCGTCGCCGCTGGCCATCGTCGCAAGCCGGATCGACCGTGGCGAGTTCTCGCAGGCCAACGCTTCCATCGACGCGGCGCTGGCGGATCCGGGCATGCCTGCCGATGAGCGTCGCGCCTACGAGTTCCAGCGCGAACGCATGCGCCGCATCCGGCTCGATTTCGGCCTGGTGCGCAGCGACGCCATCGAACGCGTGCGGCGCAGGATTCCCGATCTGTCCGAAGACGAGTTCGATGCCTGGGACGCGCAAGGCCTGCTCGAAGCCCTGGACATCGATGGCGAGCGGCGCTGGTTCAACCGCGCGCCGGACAACCTGTTCCGCATCAGCGAAGCCGCGCGTGCGCGCCGCGCGCCGCCGGTGGCGCCGTTTCCGGATGGTCCGATGGAACGCCTGCATGCGCACCATCGCGAAGTGGTCGAGGCTTCCGCGAACGGCACTGCCAGCGTCGCGCCGCGCCGCGTGAAGATCGTCCAATCGCTCGTGGTGAACGCCGATGCGGTTCCTTCGGGCGAGGACGTGGATGCCTGGATTCCGTTCCCGCGCGCCATCGCCGGCCAGCAGGAAGACATCGTGCTGCTCGCCACCGATCCGCCGGCGTACGATCTCGCGCCGGAAAGCGCCCTGCAGCGCACGGTGCATCTGCGCCGGCAGGCCAAGGCGGGCGAGGCGACGGAGTTCTCGATCCGCTACGAGCTGACGGTCTTCGCGCGCCGCATCGAGATCGATCCTGCGCGCGTCGTGCCGGTCCAGCCTTCGCCCGGGCTTGCGCCATTCCTGGCGGAGGAAGCGCCGCACATCGTCTTCACCGACGATGTGCGTGCGTTCTCGCGGCGCGTGGTCGGCGACGAAACCCATCCGTACCGCATCGCGCAGAAGCTGTTCGCGGCGGTCGATGAAATTCCGTGGGCCGGGGCGCGCGAGTATTCGACCATCGGCAACCTCGGCGACTACGCATTGCGCGTGGGCCACGCCGATTGCGGACAACAGACTTTGCTGCTGATCGCGTTGCTGCGCTTGAACGGCATTCCGGCGCGCTGGCAATCGGGTTGGGTGTTTTCCGACGAAGCCGACGGTTACTCGAACCTGCACGATTGGGGACAGGTGTATTTCGAGCCGTACGGCTGGGTGCCGATGGACGTGACCACAGGCCTGCTCGACAGCGACGACGAACGGCTGCGCTGGTTCTACCTCGGCGCGCAGGATGCCTATCGCATCGCGATGAACGACGCGATTTCGGTTGATTTCGTTCCGCCGAAACGGCACTTCCGCTCGGAAACCGTTGATTCGCAGCGCGGCGAAGCGGAATGGCGTGGCGGCAACCTGTATTTCGATCAATGGGATTACGACTTCGAGTGGCAGGTGTCGAAGCCGGAAGCGGAGGCCAGGCCATGAAACGGAAGGTGATGCGTTCCCTGCTGCTCGCGCTGTGCTGCGGTGCCTGCGGCATCGCGTCCGCGGGCGAGGAGACGATGCGGGCGAAGTTCGACCGCCAGTTCGACCAGGCCATGCAGCGTTACGGATTGCCCGGTCTTGCGGTTGGCGTGGTGCGCGACGGCGAGGTGGTCTACCTGCGCACCGCGGGCGAGAAAACCCTCGGCAGCGGCGAGGCCATCGGCGCGGACACCTTGTTCAAGATCGCCTCGAACGGCAAGTCGATGACGGCCGCGGCGCTGGCGCGATTGGCCGACGCGGGCAAGCTCGACTGGAACGATCCGGTGAAGAAGCACTTGCCCGCGTTCCGCATGCACGATCCCTGGGTCGAGCGCGAGTTCCGCATCCGCGATCTGCTGATCCACAACAGCGGCCTGCCGCTCGGCGCGGGCGACCTGATGCAGTGGCCGGAGCCGAACGATTTCACCCGCGCCGACATCCTCGCCGGCCTCGCGCACCTCAAGCCTTCGACCAGCTTCCGCAGCGAGTACGCCTACGACAACCTGATGTACGTCGTCGCCGGCGAAGTGGGCGCGGCCGTGTCGGGCGTGCCGGTGGAAACGCTGGTGCAGCGCGAAGTGTTCGAACCCTTGGGCATGAAGCGCTGCGTGATCGATGCGTTCGAGCGCGACGCGGTCGGCGACATCGCCACGCCGCACCGGCGCATGGACGGCAAATACGTCGCCCTCGACGCCGATCCGCCGCAGGTGCCGAAGACGGTGTACGCGGCCGCCGGCGGCATCCGCTGCAGCGTGCGCGACATGACGACGTGGATCGCGAACTGGCTCGATCCGGAGCGCACGCCGGGCTGGTTGTCAAAGGAACAGCGCAAGGCGGCATTCACCGGCTGGATGCCGATTCCGATCGGCGCGCGGCAGGCGGCGTGGGACGGCAGCCATTTCCACGCCTATGGACACGGCTGGCGCTTGTCCGACACGCACGGCGTGTTCCGTGCCGCCCATACCGGCACGCTGGACGGCATGCTTTCGGCGGTGACGCTGCTGCCGGACAAGCGCATCGGCTACGTGCTGCTGATGAATTCCGACGTCGACGACGCGCGCAGCGCCTTGAACCAGGCGTTGTTGATGCAGTTCATCGCGGACGATGCCGCCGGTTACGACGTGGACGATTACGCCGCCAAGCTCGACGCCGCACGCCTCGCTTCCGACGTCGCGGAAATCCGCCGCGCCGCCGCGCAACGGGACCCGCTGCCGTTGTCGCAGGTTCCGGATCGCTTCGTCGGCATCTACGTCGATCCGTGGTTCGGTGAAATCGCGCTGTGCCCCAGGGACGGCGCATTGCGCTGGCGCTCCAGGCGCTCGCCGAGTCTCGATGGCGTGGTGAAGCAGGTTTCCGGACGTTGGCTGGTCGAATGGGACGAGCGCGGATTCAACGCCGATGTCTGGCTCGACATGGTGGAAGGCGCAGCGCCGGCCGGAAATGTCGCGCCGCATGATGGCGGCCAAACGGCCGGATCGCCGACAATGCGCCTTTCGGCGGTCGATCCCGACACCGATTTTTCCTACGACTTCCACGATCTTTCACCGCAATGGATCCGCGCCTGTGACTGACGCTTTCGCCTCGCCCAAGAACACCGACATCGCCGTGATCGGCGGCGGCATCGTTGGCCTTTCCTGCGCCCATGCGCTCAGCCAGCGCGGGCACGACGTCACCGTGGTCGAGGCCCGCGGGCCGGGCGCGGAAACGTCCTACGGCAATGCCGGTTCCATCTCCATCGGCAACGTGCTGCCGCAGTCCACGCCCGGCATCATGGCCAAGGGGCTGTCGATGCTGTTCGATCCGGAAGCGCCGCTGCGCATGGACGCGGGCGCGTGGCCGAACTGGATCGAATGGCTGCTGCGTTTCGTCTGGGCCGGCGGCAAATCCCGCGTCATGCCGATCATCGACGCGATGCACGCGATCAACACCGCTTCGCGCGACGCATGGTTGAAGTTGGCCGCCGACATCGGCGCTCCCGAACTCGTCGCCGATACCGGCTACCTGCACGTGTACGGCGAAACCGAAACCTTCGAGAAGGGCGCGTGGGAACGCGAGCTGATGACCGAGCGCAAGGTCAGCTTCAAGGTGCTGGATGCGAAGGAACTGCGCGAGCTGGAGCCCGGCATCGGCGATGGCTTCCGTCATGCGGTGTTCCAGGACGAATCGCTGGCGATGCTCGATCCCGGCGGTTTCTGCGTGCGGCTCGCGGACGCGCTCAGGGCGCGCAAGGTCGGCTGGTTCGAAGCGACGGTCGGCGAGATCGGCAAGCAGTCCGGCGGCTACAGGCTCGTCACCGATCGCGGAACCGTCCACGCCAAACGCATCGTGGTCGCGGCGGGCGTGTGGAGCACGCGCTTGCTCAAGCCGTTCAATGCGGCTTTCCCGATGATCCCGGCGCGCGGCTACCACCTGATGTATCCGAAGCAGGACAACGTCGTGAAGCGCCCGACGCTGTGGGCCGAGCGCTACATGGTCGTCTCGCCGATGGTGCCCGGCATCCGCATGACCAGCATCAAGGAACTCACCGCGATCGGGCGCGAGCCCAGGTTCTCGATGATCCATCGCCGCGATGCGGACGCGCACCGCTTGTTCCCCGTGCTGGGCAAGGCCAGCGGCCAATGGTTCGGCTACCGTCCCTGCACGCCGGATTCCTTGCCCGTCATCGACCGCGTGCCGAACGAGGACATGTTCATCGCGACCGGACACGGCCATCTGGGCCTGACGCAGGCGTCGATCACCGGGCAGTTGATCGGGCAATTGATGGCGGACGAAGCGCCGTCGATCCCGCTGGCGCCGTATCGGCTCTCGCGTTTCTGACGCGATTGCCGAACCGTGACGGCCGCGGCATTTTCCAGCGCCTTCCGTACCGACCTTCGGGTTACGATCCCATTCGGATTTCATCTGTAAACAGGGAGGACGTATGGCAATCGGCGTAGGTGCAGGTGGCGTGGCGAAGTGCGACAAGTGCGGTGAAATCGTCAAGTTCAGCTTGGAAAGTCCCACCGTGGACAGCGTGAAGGCGGCGCTTCCCACCGTGGAGTGGGAACTCAAGCCCGATGGTTCGGTGGCCTGCACGAAGTGCAAGTGAGTCTGTTTCCGGCAAGCAGGTATCGGGGTTTCTGAAAGGTGTCCATCGTTCTCACCGATTTCGCTCGCGCCCGGCTGTTCCCGCGCGAGCGGCGCCGCAACACGATCCAGGACATCACGGCGGAAGAGTTCGAGCGTTATCTCAACGAACACGAGCCGTTGAAGGTGCTGGATGGCTACGCGCCGTTCTGCAAGTTGCACGTGCACCGCAACTGGACTTCGACGCGTTGTTTCGTGGTGCCGATCACCGATGCGAACCGCGCCTTGCTGAGGTCGGGCTATGAAGCCCGCACCTCGAGCGAATTGCCGGTGCTGGTGCGCTGGTTCGAAGGTGTCGAACCGCCGGTGGCGAACTATCTGATCCCGATCCTCTACAGCCGCGAGCAGATGGCCAAGGAAGGCACGCCCATCGATGCCGATTGGGGCATCGTGGGTTGCATGTACACCTTGGAGCCGGAGGAAATCCCGATGGCTCCGATCACGATGATGCGCAACGCGCTGGGCGTGGAGGAAGGCGGTTCCGGCGTGCCGTTGGACCGGGAGGCGTACCGGCGCAGCGTCGAGTTCTGGGAACGGCATGCGAACTGGCGCGGCTGACGCGCGGGCTTACAGCCGTTCGTCGCTCGCTGCTTTCGGCAGCAATCCCTTCACGTCGAACACCACGCCGCCGGGTTTGGCGAAGGCGCGGATCGCTTCGCTTCCCAGCGCCGCGAACTGCGCGTGCGCGACCGCGATCAGCACGGCGTCGTAAGCACCGCGTTCCGGCGATGCGATCGGTTTCAGGCCGAATTCTTCTTCGCAGGCGTCTTCCTCCGCCCACGGATCGAACGCGTCGATGCGCGCGTGGCACTGGCGCAGCTCCTCGACGATGCCGACGACCTGGCTGTTGCGCAGGTCCGGGCAGTTTTCCTTGAAGGTGAGGCCGAGGATCAGCACGCGCGCGCCGACGATGTTGAGCTGGCGCAGCGCCATCAGGCGCAACAGGCGCGAGACGACGTAGCTCGCCATGCCGTCGTTGATGCGGCGCGCGGCCACGATGAGTTCCGGGTAGTAGCCTGATTCCTGCGCCTTGTGGATCAGGTAGTACGGATCCACGCCGATGCAGTGGCCGCCGACGAGGCCGGGCTTGAAGGGAAGGAAGTTCCATTTCGTGCCGGCCGCCTGCAGCACGGCTTCGGTGTCCATGCCAAGGCGCGCGAACATCCGGGCGAATTCGTTCATCAGCGCGATGTTGACGTCGCGCTGCGTGTTCTCGATCGCCTTCGCGGCTTCGGCGGTGCGGATGTCGGGCGCCAGATGCGTTCCCGCGGTGATGATCCGGCGGTACAGCGCATCGACGAACTGCGCGGCTTCCGGCGTGGAGCCGGAAGTGACCTTGATGATGTCCGGCAAACGGCGCTGGCGGTCGCCGGGATTGATGCGCTCGGGGCTGTAGCCGACGAAGAAGTCGCGGTTGAAGACCAGGCCCGACACGCGTTCGAGCACCGGCACGCAGACTTCCTCGGTTGCGCCGGGATAGACCGTGGATTCGTAGATCACGACGCTGCCGGGCGACAGCGCGCGGCCGACCGATTCGCTCGCGCCGATCAGCGCGGAAAAATCCGGCCACTTGTGCCGCGTCACCGGCGTCGGCACCGCGACGATGAAGATGTTGCAGCCTTTCAGCTCGTCCGGGTCCGACGACAGGCGCAGCTTCCGCAGCGCCGGAAGATCGTCTTCATCGGTTTCGCCGGTGGCGTCGATGCCATCACGCAGCGCGGCGATGCGTGCGGTGTTGAGGTCGAAGCCGAGCACGTCGAATTCGCGCACGAAGCCGAGCGCGAGCGGAAGGCCGACGTAACCCAAGCCGACGACGGCGATGCGGGATGCGGAAAGGTCGGGCAGCGTTGCGGTAGTCATGCCGCGATTGTGAAGGATGGAGGCGAAAGTTTCAGGCGGCCGCTTCGCGGGTTCACAAGGGCGGCAGGCGCTCGAGCACGTCGCGATCGACGGCGGCCAGGTCGACCTGGTCGAGCGAAGTCCTGTCCTGCGTGTGCGCGGCGAGGATCTCGCGCTGGATCGCGCCGCGTTCCATCGCGACCGAATAGCGCGTGGTGCGGAACGTGACCATGGTGTAGCGCGGCACGAAACGGTCGGGATGGCGTTGCGCGAGCAGGCGTTCGAGTTCGCGCTGCAGCAGGAAGTCCGCATCGTCCACTCGGTCGCGCATTTCGATGTAGTTCTCCAGCGCCATCGCCTGGATGGCGCGCGAGTCGGGCAGACGTTCGGCCTCGAACGCGGCGAAGGCTTCGGCGAAATCGTTCGCGGCGTCGATGTGCCTCGCCAGCGCGGTGCAATCCTCGAAGGCGCAGTTCATGCCCTGGCCGTGGAAGGGCACCATCGGGTGCGCGGCGTCGCCGAGCAGGACGGCTTCGCCGTCCAGATGCCAGCGATCGAGGTACAGCGTGGCGAGCATGCCGGTCGGATGCGCGACGAAATCGTGTTCGAGCGCGGGGATGTGCGGCAGTGCGTCGGGGAAGTCGCGGGCGAACAGGGTGCGGACGTCGTCGGCGGTCCGCACCGTCTCGAAACTCGGTTCGCCGGTATCGGGGGCGCTGGCATTCGGCAGGAACAAGGTCACGGTGAAGCTGCGCTCGGTGTTCGGCAGCGCGATGCACATGTAGCGCCCGCGCGGCCAGATGTGCAGCGCGTTGGGTTCGATCCGCCAGCTGCCGTTTTCCCCCGGCGGGATTTCCAGTTCCTTGTAGCCGTGGTCGAGCGGTTCGAAGCGTTCGCCCAGATCCCGTTGCGTGCCGAGGAAGGAGCGCAGCGCGGAGCCGGCGCCGTCCGCGCCGAACAGCACGCTCCAGGAATGCGTGTGCAAGGTCCGTTCGTGGTCGTCGGCGAGCTCGATGGTTTTCGCGGCGCGATCGACGTGCGCCAGGCGGCGGTTGAAATGGATTCGCACGCCGGCGGCTTCGGCGGCGTCGAGCATGGTCAGCACCAGGCGGCCGCGATGCACCGACCAGATGACTTCCGAATCGTCCTTGCCGTAGCGCAGCAGCTGCGGCTCACTGCCGCTTTCCGGATGCACCATGCGGCCGCGCATCATCACCGCCTGCGCCATCACCTCGCGTTCCAATCCGGCCTGGCGCAGTGCTTCCAGTCCGCGCTCGGCCAGCGCGAGATTGATCGAGCGGCCGCCTTCGTAGCCGACGATGCGCGGGTCGGGACGGCGTTCGAAGACCTCGACCTGCCAGCCGCGTTTGCCCAGCAGCAACGCCAGCAGCGTGCCCGCCAAGCCGGCGCCGATGATGGTGACGGAAGAAGAGTGCGGTTGTGGCTTCACGGTTCTGGTTCGTTTCGTCGGAGAAGAAAAAGGCCGATCCGCGTGAGCGGATCGGCCTCGGTTTTCACGCCGCGGCGCGGCAACAGTTTACGGGCCGGGATCCGGGCCGACGTGGAATTTCGGCGGATTTTCCAGATCGGCATGGCCGGCCGGCGGGCGGTTGCCCGGCGCGAGGTCGCTCTTGCGGTAGCCGTAGCAGAAGTAAACGATCGCGCCGACGATCGCCCAGGCGAAGAACAGGCTGAGCGTGTACATCGACAGGTTCAGGAACAGCAGGAGGCAGCCGAGCACCGCGAGCGGGCAGATGATCCACGCGAACGGGGTGCGGAACGGACGATGGCGCTGCGGCTGGGTGCGGCGCAGGACCAGCACGCCGATCGACACCATGATGAAGGCGAACAGCGTGCCGGAGTTGGAAACGTCCGCCAGGATGCCGACCGGGAACATGGCCGCGAACAGCGACACGAACAGGCCGGTGATGATGGTGACGATGTGCGGGGTGTGGAACTTCGGATGCACCTTCGACAGCACCTGCGGCAGCAGGCCGTCGCGCGACATCGTGAAGAAGATGCGGGTCTGGCCGTAGATCATCATCAGGATGACGGACGGCAGCGCGATCGCGGCCGCGAGGCCGATCAGGTTGCCCCAGGTCGCGAAGCCGAGCATGCGCAGTACGTGCGCCAGCGGTTCGTTGCTGCACACCAGCGCGTCGCTGCCCTTGCAGGCGGCCGCCAGTTCCGGCGTGCCCGGGTGCAGGGCCACGCCATCCGGGCCGAACATCGGCTGCGCGCCGACCGCGCCGACCGCGGCGTAACCGACCAGCAGGTAGAAGATGGTGCAGACCGCGAGCGAGGCGATCAGGCCGATCGGGATGTTGCGGTTCGGATTCTTGGTTTCTTCCGCCGCGGTCGAAACCGCGTCGAAGCCGACGTAGGCGAAGAAGATCGACGCGGCCGCGCCGAGCACGCCGATGCCGCCGAGCGGGCTGCCCCAGCCGGTCGGGAAGAAGGGTTCGAAGTTCGGATCCTTCACCGCCGGGATCGCGATGGCGATGAACGCGACCAGCGCGACCACCTTGATCAGCACGAGGATCGCGTTGACCTTCGCGGACTTCGAGGTGCCGATCACCAGCAGGAAGGTGATGACGAGGGCGATCAGGAACGCCAGCAGGTTGAAGACGCCGCCCGCGTAGGGGCCGGATCGCAAGGCTTCCGGCAATGGAATCCCGGCACTGGCGAGCAGGCCGTTCATGTAGCCCGACCAGCCCACCGCCACGGCGCCGGCCGCGACCGCGTATTCCAGCACCAGCGCCCAGCCCACCGTCCAGGCCAGCGCCTCGCCCATCACCGCGTAGGTGTAGGTGTAGGCCGATCCGGACACCGGCACCATCGCCGCCAGTTCCGAGTACGCCAAGGCCGCGAGGCCGCAGACCACGGCGGCGATGATGAAGGCGAGCATCATCGCGGGGCCGGCTTTCTGGCCGGCTTCGGCGGTCAGCACGAAGATGCCGGTACCGATGATGGCGCCGATGCCGAGCAAGGTGAGCTGGAACGCGCCGAGTTGGCGCTTGAGGGCTTTTTTCTCGGCCGTGGCGAGAATCTGGTCGAGCGGCTTGATGCGCCAGGATGACATTGCGTGTGTTCCCCGAAAGATCTGGATGTTGTTCGTGTGCCGCCCGGATCGGAAGCCGGTACGTGGCAGTCGGGGAACCTTACCTGTCATCATCCTGACGTACAAGTTTCGTTCAGCCGTGTCCCAGCGCATCTTCCGGGCGTTCCCATGACGTTTTTCGACAAGTCCGCGCTGGCGGAGGAATTGGCCGCTTTCGGACGCGCCCATCCGGAGCACGCCGACGATGTTTCCCTGTTCCTGGCACTGCTGGCCGATGCCGAAAACCCGTTCGTGCGCGCGCGCCTCGCGGGCCATTTCACCGGCTCGGCTTGGTTGGTCGATGCTTCGGGAGCGCGCGTGCTGCTGACGCACCACCGCAAGTTGAACCGCTGGTTGCAGCTGGGCGGCCATGCCGATGGCGAAGTCGAGCTGGGCCTGGTCGCGCTGCGTGAGGCGATCGAGGAGTCCGGAATCCCGGAGCTCGTGCTCGAGCCGGGCGTCTTCGACCTGGATCGCCATGTGATTCCGGCCCGCGGCGCCGAGCCGGAGCATTTCCATTACGACGTGCGCTACGTGGTACGGACCACGGGCAACGAAAGCTTCGTCGCCGGCGAGGAATCGCATGCGCTGGCGTGGCGATCGATCGCGGAACTGGCCGGCGATCCGGACACGGACGAATCCATGCGACGCATGGCACGGCGCTGGCTCGAGCGGAAAGGCTGAGCCGGCCGTTCCCGCGGGAAGAAGCGGGGCGGCTTCTGCGGCTAAACTTCGCGCATGCCCGAATCTCCCGCACGCATGGCGTTGCAAGGCGACTGGACGCTCGAATGCCTGTCCGAGCGGCTGGCGCGCGTCGACGAATTGAAGCGCGCGGCGGCGCAGGGCTTTGACGCTTCCGGCATCGGGCGCCTGGATACCGCCGGCGCGATCATCCTGCTGGACGTCATCGGCGGCGACGGCGGCATCGGGAAACTGCACGGCCTGCAGCCACGGCACGACGAGCTGCTGCGCAAGGTCGTGGCCGCCAACGCCCGGGTTCCCGAGGAAAAGCACGAGAACGCATTCCTGGATTTGCTGGCGCGGATCGGCGAATCGACGACGACGATCTGGCGCAACGCGGTGCGCCTGACCGCTTTCGCCGGGCAGGTGCTGGAAGCGATGGCGCGCATCGTCGTGACGCCGCGACGCTGGCGGCCGACGGCGCTGGCGGCCCAGATCGAGCAGACCGGCTTCACCGCCGTCCCGATCGTTTCCTTGCTGACCTTCCTGGTCGGCTGCGTGGTCGCCTTCCTCGGCGCACGCGTGCTGCGCGACTTCGGTGCGACCGTGTACACGGTGGAGCTGATCGGCTACGCCTTCCTGCGCGAATTCGGCGTGCTGCTGACGGCGATCCTGGTCGCGGGCCGTTCCGGCAGCGCCTTCACCGCGGCGCTCGGCTCGATGAAATCGCGCGAGGAAATCGACGCGATCCGCACGCTCGGCCTGTCTCCGATCGAGGTGCTGGTCGTGCCGCGCGTGCTGGCGCTGCTGATCTCGCTTCCGGTGCTGACCTTCATCGGAATGATGGCGGGCCTGGTCGGCGGCTGCGTGGTCTGCATCTGGGTGCTGGATGTTTCGCCGGTGATGTACATCACGCGCATCTACGAAATGGTGCCGGTGCAGCATTTTTGGGTCGGCATCAGCAAGGCGCCGCTGTTCGCGTTCCTGATCGCGTGCATCGGCTGCCTCGAAGGCTTCAAGGTCAGCGGCAGCGCCGAATCGGTCGGCCAGCACACGACCTCGAGCGTGGTGCAGTCGATCTTCGTCGTGATCCTGATCGACGCCTTCGCGGCGATCTTCTTCATGGAGATCGACGTGTGAGCGGGCTCCAGGACGAAGCCATCATCGAGGTGCGCGGCCTGCGCAACCAGTTCGGCGCCCAGGTCGTGCACGAGAGACTCGACTTCTCGATGCGACGCGGGGAAATCGTCGGCGTGGTCGGCGGTTCCGGTTCGGGCAAGTCGGTACTGCTGCGTTCGATCATCGGCCTGGTCCGGCCGGCGGCGGGGCAGGTGCGGCTGTTCGGCGAGGACGTGCTGTCCGCCAGCGACAAGCAGCGCCAGGCGCTGGAGCGGCGCTGCGGCGTGCTGTTCCAGAACGGCGCACTGTTTTCCTCGCTCACCGTCGCGGAAAACGTCGAAGTGCCGCTGCGCGAGCACCATCGCGAATTGCCCGATGCGGTGCGCAAGCGGCTTTCGGCGCTGAAGATCGCGCTCGCCGGATTGCCGGCGGACGCGGGCGCGAAGTTCCCGTCGCAGCTTTCCGGCGGCATGGTCAAGCGCGCCGCGCTGGCGCGTGCGCTGGCGCTCGATCCGGATATCCTGTTCCTCGACGAACCCACGGCCGGGCTCGATCCGATCGGCGCGGCCGCGTTCGACCAGTTGATCCTCACGCTGCGCGACAGCCTCGGTCTGACCGTGTTCCTGATCACGCACGATCTGGATACGCTTTACACGATCTGCGATTCGGTCGCGGTGATCTCCCGGAAACGGGTGCTGGCGCACGGGCCGCTGTGCGAGGTCGAGCGTTTCGACGACCCTTGGGTCCAGGACTATTTCCAGGGGCCGCGTGGCCGCGCCGCGCAGAACGCGGCATCGCTTCATTCGCACGCACGAGGATAAGGGCAGGCATGGAAACCCGCGCGCACCACATCCTGATCGGCGCTTTCACGCTCGTCGTGTTCCTCGCCGCGCTCGGCTTCGTGCTGTGGCTCTCGAAGTACGGGGCGGATCGGCAGAACGCGTATTACGACGTGATCTTCAACGAATCCGTCACCGGCCTCTCGCGCGGCGGCATGGTGCAGTACAACGGCATCACCGTCGGCGAAGTGATGCGCCTGAGCCTCGATCCGCGCGATCCGCGCAAGGTCGTCGCACGGGTGCGGCTTGGCGCGCGCACGCCGGTCAAGGTCGACACCACGGCGGTGCTGGCGTACACCGGCGTCACCGGCGTCGCCTTCATCCAGTTGTCCGGCGGCACGCCGAAAAGCGCGCCGCTGGAAAAACAGCCGGATCAGGAATTCCCGACGATCGTGGCGCAGGAATCGGCGTTCTCGAAGCTGCTCGCGTCGGGCGACGACATCGTGACCTCGGCCAACGACGCCTTGGTGCGGGCGGGACGGATGCTGTCGGAGAAGAACATCGAGAAAGTGTCTTCGGTGCTGGCCAATCTGGAGCAACTCACCGGCACGCTCGCCGAGCAACGCGAAGACCTGGGCCACGCGCTGGGGCAACTGGCGGCGGCGACCGACCAGCTGCGCAGCACGCTGGTCACGCTGGACCGGATGGCGGGCAATGCCGACACGCTGCTGCGCGACGATGCGCCCGCGTTGGTCGCGTCGATGCGCCAGTCGTTGCAGAACATCGAGCGCCTCGCCGACAACGCCGCGAACCTCGTCGCCGACAACCGCGCCGCGGTCGATGCCTTCAGTCGGAACGGACTGCGCCAGGTCGGCCCGGCGCTGGACGATCTGCGCACCACGCTGCGTTCGCTCGAACGCGCCGCCGAGCGCATCGGCAATTCCGACAGCCGCCTGCTCGGCAGTCGCCAACCCAAGGAGTTCAAGCCGGAATGAAGCGCCTCGTCCTGCATCGCTGCGGCACAGTGCTCTTGCTGGCGGCGCTCGCGTTCGCGGGCGGCTGCGCGCTGGTCGCCACGCAACCCAAGGTCACGATCCACACCCTCAAGACCACGGTGCCGAGCACGGCGCAGGGCGAAACCGTGCCCTGGCACCTGGCCGTGGATCGCGTGCGTGGCAGCGAGATCTATTCCAGCACGCGCATTCTCGCGATGCCGCGGCCGGGCGAGTTGCAGGTCTATCCGGAAACCCAGTGGAGCGATCCGCCGATGAACCTGTTCGGCGCGCTGTCGCAGCGCGCGCTGGAGCGCGACGGCCGCATCGGTGGCGTCTCGCCGAGCGGACAAGGGCTGGCCGCGGATCTGGAGCTCAAGCTGGAACTCACCGATTTCCAGATCGAGCCGCGCGACGAAGGGCTGGTGGCGCACGTGGCGTGGCAGGCGAACCTGGTCGGCGTGCGCGAAAACCGCATCACGGCCGCGCGTCGTTTCGAGGCATGGACGTCGGTGGCCGGTGGCGGCGCGAGCGAAGCCGTCGCGGCATTCGATGCGGCGCTGGCGCAGCTGCTGCCCGAGCAGGTGGACTGGGTCGTGGAGCAGGGGCAGCGGTATTGGGACGCGCGGCGTTGAGGTGAATCCGACTCGCGCCGCGGCATGGGCGGCGCGCGATACGGCGCCGGCGGCCGGAAGGCGTTGCCGTTCGGGTTAAGCTGCGAACCGGAATACGGAGAACGCTCAATGATGCTTTGGGACGCCCTCGGCGCAGTGCGCGATCTTGGACGCATCCAGGAAATCGCCTCGGTGCTGGTCCGCTACGGCTTCGGCGACGTGGCGCAGCGGCTTGGCCTGGTGCGCGTGCTGGAACGCGCCGGCCGCGTGCTGCACTGGCATGCGGCGCAGGAGCTGCTGGAGCTTTCCCCGCATGCGCGCGTGCGGCGGGCGATGGAGGAGCTGGGGCCGACCTTCGTGAAGCTCGGCCAGGTACTGGCGACGCGCGTGGATCTGTTCTCGCCCGAATGGATCGCCGAGTTCTCGCGCCTGCAGAACTCCGTGCCCGCGGTGCCGTTCGCGCAGATCCGCGAGCAGCTGGTCGAAGATCTGGGCCGGCCGCCGGAAGACGTCTTCCGCAACTTGCAGACCGAACCGATCGCGGCCGCGTCGCTGGCGCAGGCCTATCGTGCGGAATTGGCCGATGGGACGCCGGTCATCCTGAAAGTGCGGCGACCGGATATCCGTGCGCCGATCGAGGCCGATCTGCGCTTGTTGGCACGCTTGGCCGAAGCGGTCGAAAGCGAGATGCCGGACCTGAAGCGCTACCGCCCGCGCGAAATCGTGCGGCAGTTCGAGGTGTCGCTGCGACGCGAGCTGGATTTCGCCGCCGAATGCCGCAACGCCGAGCGCATCGCGCGCAATTTCGAGGAAGACGAGAACATCGTCGTTCCGCGCGTGCATTGGGAATGGGTGTGCGAGCGGCTCAACGTGCAGGAGTTCATCGACGGCATTTCCGGCCGCGATCTCGACGCCGTCGATGCGGCCGGCCTCGACCGCAAGGCGCTGGCGCGCAACGGCGCAAAAACGATCCTGAAGATGGTGCTGGAAGACGGCTTCTTCCACGCCGACCCGCATCCGGGCAACGTGTTCTATCTGCCGGGCAATCGCATCGGCCTGATCGATTTCGGCATGGTCGGGCGGCTCACCGGCGACCGCCGCTACGAAGTCGCGCGCTTGCTGCATGGCTTGGCGATGCAGCAGGTGCCCCAGGTCGTGGACGTGCTGCTGGACTGGAGCGCGAGCGTGGACATCGATGAAGCCGCATTGGCGGGTGAAGTCGAGGGTTTCCTCGATCTGTACCGCGGCGTGCCGCTGAAGCAGTTGAGCCTCGGGAAAATGCTCGCCGACATGATCGCGGTGCTGCGCGGCAATGGCCTGACGCTGCCGCCGGACCTGTCGCTGATGCTGAAGGCCTTCGTGACGCTGGAAGGCATGGGCCGCGAGCTCGACCCGGATTTCGACATGGCCTCCGAAGCCGCGCCGTATCTGGAAAAGGCCTTGCGGGAAATGCATTCCCCGAGCGCGATGGCCCGGCGCGGCTGGCGGCTGGTCTCAAGTTCGCTCGATCTGGTCGCGGGCCTGCCGCGCGATCTGCGCCAGATCCTGCGCGCGGCCAAGCGCGGGCATCTGCAGGTGCAGATCGAAGTGACGTCGCTGAAGCGTTTCGGCGATCAGATCGATCGCGCGGTGAGCCGGCTGACGATCGGCCTCGTGACTTCCGCGCTCATCATCGGCTCGGCCATCGTGATGAACATCAAGGGGCCGATGAGTTTCTCCACCGTTTCGGTGTTCGGCGTGCTGGGCTTCATCGGGGCCGTGATCGGCGGCCTGTGGGTATTGCTGTCGGTGTTGCGCGGCGGCCGGTAGCGCGTCGAACGCGACGGCGGATTCCGGAGAACCGCCCCGGGTTTCGCATCACAGGTGCTGCCAGAACGCAGGGCGATCGTTCCAGCGGTCATTCATGCCATCGACGCAGGTGATGGGAATCTTCGAAAGTTCTTCTTCCGAGACGCCTTCCAGACATCCGAGGTTGATGCCGTACATGCCGGGGGCGATGCCGAAAACCCGCACGCCGCAATGTCTGCAGAAGAAATGCTGGCCTTGCATCGAACCGAAGAGGTACTTCGTGAGGTCGGATTCTCCGGAGAGGAGCTTGAAGCCTTCGGGCTTGGCGATGCCTGCCCAGAACCGGTTGCGTCGACAGATGGAGCAATTGCAGCGGTAGCTCGGTTGCTCGAGGTCGAGTTCGACCTGGATGAGGACCTTGCCGCAGTGGCAGCTGGCGCGATAGGGCTTCAGCATTTTCCTTCTCCGGCATGGCTGCCTCCATCTCCCCGCATCGCGCGGGGAGATGGAAGGCGAGAAGGCGTCAGCTGCCTTTCTTTTCGTCTTCGGTGACGATGGCCTTGTCGACCTTCTTCGCGGCGGCATCGACCGCTTCCTTGCCCTTGTCGAGCAGTTCGCCGGCTTTTTCCTTGGTCGCATCCTTGAGTTCGGACGCGGCCTCCTTGGTGGCATCCATGGCGTCGGCGGCCTTTTCCTTGGCGGCATCGACGGCATTGGCCGCGGCTTCCTTGGTCGCATCGACCGCATCGGCCGCCTTTTCCTTGGCGGCGTCGAGCGCGTCGGCGGTGGCGTCGGCGGCATCCGAGGCGGCTTCCTTGGTCGCGTCCGCAGCGTCGGAGACGGCTTCGGAGGCGGCGGCGGCGGTTTCCTTGGCTGCCTGCTTCACGTCGGCGGCGGCCTGCTTGGTGGCTTCGGCAGCTTGCTGGGCTTTCTGTTCGGCGGTCTGTTGCGTCTGTTCCGAACAAGCTCCAAGAGCCAGCACCAGAGCGGCGGACAACAGGGTTTTCGCCATCGTGGCGGTGGTGTTCGACATCGCTGGATCCTCCAAGAGATTAAGGAAAACGAACCGGCCCGGCGCCTTGCGGCAACCGGGCCGGTTTCATCATCCGCTTCGGGGGGACGCTGTCAAGGCGCGCGCCACCATGTGGTCATGCCGCGGCGGTCATGCCAGTTCGATCGCGATGGCCGTGGCTTCGCCGCCGCCGATGCACAGCGAAGCCACGCCACGCTTGCCGCCGCGCGCGATCAGCGCGTGCAGCAGGGTGACGATCAGGCGCGTGCCGGAAGCGCCGATGGGATGGCCGAGCGCGCAGGCGCCGCCGTTCACGTTCACCTTGGCGTGCGGGATGCCGAGCTGCTTGATCGGCGCCATCGCGACGCAGGCGAAGGCTTCGTTGATTTCGAACAGATCGACGCTGTCCAGGGTCCAACCGGCCTTCTCCAGCACCTTCTCGATGGCGTGGACCGGCGCGGTCGTGAACCACTGCGGTTCCTGCGCGTGCGTGGCGTGCGCGACGATTTTCGCCAGCGGCTTCACGCCATGTGCCTTGGCCGCTTCGCCGCTCATCACCACGACCGCGGCCGCGCCGTCGGAAATGCTCGAGGAGCTCGCGGCGGTGACGGTGCCGGTCTTGGTGAACGCGGGCTTCAACGACGGGATCTTGTCGATGCTGACCTTGCCCGGCGCTTCGTCGGCGCTGAACGTGGTGTCGCCCTTGCGGCCGGAAACGGTGACCGGAACGATTTCATCGTTGAACGCGCCCGAGGCCTGCGCGGCCAGCGCGCGGCGCGCCGATTCGGCGGCGTAGGCGTCCTGGTCTTCGCGCGAGAAGCCGAGCTTCTCGGCGGTGGCGTCGGCGAACACGCCCATGGCCTGCTTGTCGTACGGATTGGTGAGGCCGTCCCACGCCATGTGGTCGAGCAGTTCGCCCGCGCCATAGCGGATGCCGGTGCGCGAACCGTTCAGCACGTGCGGCGCGTTGGTCATGGATTCCATGCCGCCAGCGACGATGATGCTGGCCGAACCCGCGGCGATCGCGTCGGCGGCGTACATCACGGTGCGCATGCCCGAGCCGCAGACCTTGTTCACGGTGCTGCAGGCCACGGACGTCGGCAGGCCGGCCGCGAGCGCGGCCTGGCGCGCGGGCGCCTGGCCAAGTCCGGCGGGCAGCACGCATCCCATGAGGACTTCCTCGACCGCATCGGTCGGGACATTGGCATGTTCCAGCGCGGCCTTGATCGCGATGCTGCCGAGCGTCGGCGTCGGCACACCGGTGAACTGGCCGAGGAAGGAACCGATCGGCGTGCGCTTCGCGCCAGCGATGATGATGTCGGACATGGTGTTGCTCCTGAAGTGTGCGAGGTGGGGACGAAGCGCGGCCAGCCGGCTTCCGGGTCCAGCCTCGGAATTATCGAACCGCGCTGCGTGGGCGGCAATCGGCCGTAAGGGAAGGACCGGCGAACCCGGATGGCGATCCGGTCCGCCGGCAGGGAAACCTCATGCGGCCAGGCCGTAGCTCTTGAGCAGCGCCGCAGGATCCGGCTCGCGTCCGCGGAACGCGACGAAGCTTTCCAGCGCCGGGCGCGAACCGCCGACCGCCAGCACTTCGTTGCGGTAACGCCGGCCGGTTTCGGGATTGAAGATGCCGTCCTGCTCGAACGCGGAGAACGCGTCGGCCGAGAGCACTTCCGCCCACAGGTAACTGTAGTAACCGGCCGAGTAGCCGCCGGAGAAGATGTGGGTGAAGGCGTTCGGCATGCGATGCCAGGACGGCGGACGGATCACCGCGACTTCGTCGCGCACCGACTCGAGGATTTCCAGCGTGCGCGCGCCCTTGCGGGGCGAATATTCCAGGTGCAGGCGGAAGTCGAACAGCGCGAATTCCAGCTGCCGCACGAGGAACAGGCCGGCCTGGAAATCCTTGGCGGCGAGCATCTTGTCGAGCAGCGCCTGCGGCAGCGGCGCATCGGTCTTGTAATGGCGCGCGAACAGGTCGAGCGCTTCGCGTTCCCAGACGTAGTTCTCCATGAACTGGCTCGGCAGTTCCACCGCATCCCATTCCACGCCGTTGATGCCGCCGACGCCCGGAACGTCGATCTCGGTCAGCATGTGGTGCATGCCGTGGCCGAATTCGTGGAACAGCGTGACGACGTCGTCGTGCGTCAGCAGCGCGGGCGCGTCGGCCGTGGGCGGGGCGAAGTTGCAGACCAGATAGGCGACCGGCGGACGCCCGCCGTAGCGGTTGCGGCACACGTCCATCCACGCCCCGCCTTTCTTGCCGGGACGCGCGTACACATCGATGAAGAAGCCGGCGCGCAACGCGCCGTCGGCGTCGAACACGTCGAAGTAGCGCGCGTCTTCGTGCCAGACGTCCACGCCTTTCCTTTCCGCGATGCGCACGCTGAAAACCTTTTCCGCGACCGCGAACAGGCCCTTGAGCGCGGCGTCGAGCGGCAGGTACGGCTTCACGTCCTCGGCGCTGAAGGAAAAACGCTTCTGCCGCAGTTTTTCGCTGGCATAACCGACATCCCACGGTTCGAGCGCTTCGATGCCGAGGGTTTCGCGCGCGAATTGCGCCAGTTCGGCGAGTTCGCGTTCGGCCACCGGCTTGGCGCGCGCCGCGAGGTCGCGCAGGAAGCCGAGCACGCGTTCCGGTGTTCCGGCCATCTTGTCGGCCAGCGAGACATGCGCATGGCTTTCGAAACCGATCAGCTGCGCGGCTTCATGCCGCAGCGCGAGGATCTTCTCGATCCGCGGCGCGTTGTCGAACTGCAGGTCGGCGCTCTGTTCCGAGGCCCGCGTGTGGTAGGCGCGATACAGCTCGGCGCGCAGTTCGCGCGAGTCGGCGTGGGTGAGGATCGCGGTGACGATCGGGCCCTTGAGCGTTGCGGCGAAGCCTTCCAGACCTTTGTCCGCCGCGGCGCGGGCGAGCATCGCGCGGGCCGATTCGGGAAGGCCGGAAAGCTCGGCTTCGGACAGCGGGCGCACCCAAGCGTCGGTGGCGTCGAGCACGGCGCTGCCGAACTGCGTGGTGAGCCGCGAGAGCTCGTTCTGGATTTCCGCGAAACGTTCGCGCGCCGGGCTTTCCAGCGCCACGCCGGACAGGCGGAAGCTGCGCAGGCTGTCTTCGACCACGGTACGGCGGGCGCGGTCGAGCCGTACGAAATCCGGTGACTCGCGCAGCGCCTTCACCGCTTCGTAGAGATCGCGGTTCTGGCCAAGCTCGGTGGCGTGTTCGGTCAGTTTTTCGATGGCGTCTTCATAGGCGGCGCGAAGTTCCGGGGAATCCTTCACGCCATGCAGGTGCGAGATCGGCGAGAACGCGCGGTTCAGGCGGTCGTCCAGCGCCTCCATCGGCGCCATCAGGGTGTCGTAGCTGCGCGCGGCGGGATCGGCGACGAGCCGGGCGACCAGGGCGCGGTAATCGGCCAGCACGGCGTCGATGGCCGGCTGCACCTGCGTGGCGTCGATTTTCGAGAAAGCGGGGAGCTCGTCTTGGGCGAGCAGCGGATTGGTGGGCATGGCGGTTGTGTTCATCCAGCCAAGCTGGCGGGTCCGGAAAGGGATTTCAAGGGGCGGAGGCGGCTGCAGTTCTGTCGCGAGGAAAACGGCTCGGACACGACAAATTGCCGTTCGTCGGCTTTTTGATGCCGTTCGTTACTTCCGGTGATCGGAATTGCGCTCGCTTTTCGCTTGGAAGTGTGAGCTTCATCGCGTTCCTTGCGTTTCTCGCAACGGACTGAGTCCGGAAGTTCAGGGCTGGGGTATGGGGAGCCGGCGCGTCCAGTCGACGCGTCCGGTGCAAGGCGGTCGGCACAGGGAAGTGCTGGTTGCTTTGCTGCGATACAGATGGGCACGCAGAACCGGAATGGAGACGCCGTCGCGGCGGCATCAGCGGACAGGGGGAAATACGCTCGTGATCGGGAATGTTTCGCGGCGTTTGCCGCTCGTCGAATGGGCTGCCCGTTTGGGCGGGTTGCTGGCGCTTTGCTTCTCCGCTTCCGTGCTGGCGGCTCCAGCGTTGAGCTTCGATCTTGTCGCCACGAATCCGCCGGGCACCCAATACACGCCGGGGACGGTGCGCGCGTTCGAGTTCACCGTGTCCAACAGCAATGCCCAAGGTGTTACTGGCGTGACGGACATGAACGTCGAGCTGGCGCTTCCGGCTGACGTCACGCTGGTGACCAGTCCGGCCCCGACTTGCTCGGTGATTACGGCCGGATCGTCGCCTGCGTCATCGTGCGGTACTGCAGGATCTGGAGCCGTGCTGTTCACCGGCGCGGATGTGGGCGTCGGCGGCAGTATCAGGGTCAGATTCTCGTCGAACTTCGGTAGTGCCGCGGTAGGCACCAAGATCATCCAGGCCAAGGTGACAGGTCCGGCTGCCGGATCGGCTTCCATCGCGATGACCTCGCCGGCGGCTCCCGCCGTTAAGGTCAGCACCATCGTCGAAAACAGCCCAGCCCCGAGGTGCCCGGGTGCGGCGAACGATGACAAGTACACGCCCGGTTGCAAATCCCGCTACCTGGTCGAAGTGACCAACGCTGGGCCGGGGAATACGTTGGGCGCCTCCTTGAACCTGGGGTTGGCCGAGAACAGCACCTTTACAACGATCCGATGGTCTTGCACCGTCGCTGGCACGGCAACCTGCCCTGAGGGTATCTCTCCGAAACCGAGTTGGTGTCCCGGGGGAGGCGATACGAATTGCGGGGAAGGGCCGATCATCAACAAGGCCGTGAGCGTGAACGGCGGCCCGTCGCCAACAGACAACATGACCTGTCGCGCCCGCAAGGCCTGGTGGTGTCGGGTGACGGCGCGCAGGTCTACGTGACCTCGCGCTTCGGCAATGCCCTGTTCGTGCTGGACCGCGATGCCGATTCCGGCAGCGCCCAGTTCGGACGGCTCACCTTCGCTGCCGCGCACATCAACGGACTGTCGGGCATTACCGGTTTGTCCGGCGCCTTCGGCGTCGATCTCTCACCCGACGGCAAGCACCTCTATGTCGCCAGCGAAAACGACAATGCCGTGGTGCTGTTCGACCGTAACACCGCGAACGGCAGCCTCACGTTCCGCCGCAAATGGGTCCACGACACCACGTCGCTGTGGGGCCTGACCGGTGCGCAGGGCATCGACATCGCGCCCGACGGCAAGGAAGTCTTCGTCACCGGCGCGGCCGACGACAGCCTCACCATCTTTGACCGCAGCGAAACCAGCGGCGAGCTTTCCGTGCATCGCACCATCTTCAATGGCGATGGTGCGGTCACCGCGATGGACGAGCCCGGCGCGCTGACCACGACGCTCGACAACAAGTTCGTCTATGTCGTGGCCAGCGGCGGCGACGGCGCGATCTTGCCGTTCCGCCGCAACAGTGCCGATCCGGAAGAACCGGAAGACGTGCCGGTGCTGTTCAAGGACGGCTTCGAGGATCCCGTGCCGTGACTTTCAGCGGAGACTGAACATCTTCCGGGCGCGACATCTTGCCAGCGGTGTCGTGCCCGATTATGATGTCGGGCCTCTTTCGGGGAAGTAGCTCAGCTGGGAGAGCGTCGCGTTCGCAATGCGAAGGTCGGGAGTTCGATCCTCCTCTTCTCCACCAAATCGATGACCCGGCGTTGTCCGGCGAAATCCAGAAAACCGCGCTCCGGCGCGGTTTTTTGTTTTTGGCCCGGGATTCACGTCGATTCGCGCCCGGCCTGTGCGCCGGATGCCGACGGCAATCGGCAGCGCCGCAGCCATCGGCTCGGCATTCCCGGGGCTTTTCCTGTGCCCACGCGGCACCGCTGCTAAAATGAGCAGCCCGGCGCAAGGCCGGGTTCCATTCCGCACATCAACAAGTTCAAGACAGGGAGCGCCAACATGGCCGTGAAGGTCGCGATCAACGGGTATGGCCGCATCGGCCGCAACATTCTGCGTGCGCTGTACGAGTACAACCGCACCAATGACATCAAGATCGTTGCGATCAACGATCTGGGCGACGCCGAAACCAATGCGCACCTGACCCGCTACGACACCGCGCACGGCAAGTTCGCGGGCGAGGTGAAGGTGGATGGCGGCGATCTCGTCGTCAATGGCGATCGCATCAAGGTGTTCGCCGAGCGCGATCCGTCCAAGCTGCCGTGGGGCGAGCTGGGCATAGACGTGGTGCTGGAATGCACCGGCCTGTTCACCAGCAAGGCCAAGGCCGGCGCGCACATCGCCGCTGGCGCGAAGAAGGTCATCATTTCCGCGCCCGGCGACAAGGACGTGGATGCGACCGTGGTGTACGGCGTCAACCACCAGACGCTGAAGGCTTCCGACACCGTCATCAGCAACGCGAGCTGCACGACCAACTGCCTGGCGCCGCTGGCGAAGGTGCTGCATGAAAAGATCGGCATCGTGCATGGTCTGATGACGACGATCCACGCCTACACGAACGACCAGGTTCTGACCGACGTGTTCCACAAGGACCTGCGCCGCGCGCGCAGCGCCACGCATTCGCAGATCCCGACCAAGACCGGCGCCGCCGCCGCGGTCGGCCTCGTGCTGCCGGAATTGAACGGCAAGCTCACCGGCTTCTCGATGCGCGTGCCGACGATCAACGTCTCCGTGGTCGACCTTTCCTTCGTCGCGGCGCGCGCCACGACCAAGGAAGAAATCGACGCGGCGATCAACGAAGCCGCGAACGGATCCCTCAAGGGCATCCTCGGCGTCAACACGCAGCCGCTGGTGTCGATCGACTTCAACCACGATCCGCACAGCTCGATCTATGACGCCACGTTGACGCAAGTCATGGGCGGCACGCTGGTGAAAGTGCTGAGCTGGTACGACAACGAGTGGGGTTTCTCCAACCGCATGCTCGATACCACGCTCGCCTTGATGGCGGCGAAGTAAGCCGCCTTCCCGGAACGTGATCGGCAGCGTGAGCGCGACGCGACAAGCGGCGGCCACGGCTCTGGTCGTGGCCATCGCGGCGAGCGTGCTGCTGATCCTGGTTCCGCGTTTCTTTCCGTCGCTCTACTGGATCGGTTGGCCGTTCCAGTGGCTTTTCACGCTTTGCCACGAGATGGGCCATGGCATCGCGGCGCTGGTTTCCGGCGGCGGATTCGAGCGCCTCGTCGTGTTCGCCGATGGTTCGGGTGTTGCGACCACGTCGCGCGATCCGGGCTCGCGGCTGCAGGCCGCTTTCATCGCGGCGGGCGGATTGATCGGGCCGCCAGTGGTCGCGGCGGTATTGTTCGGACTGGCGCGCAAGCCCGGTTCGTCGAAATCGGCCTTGTGGGGACTGGCGATTTTCCTCGCCGTCGCGCTGCTGCTGTGGGTCCGCAATCCGTTCGGCATCGTGCTGGTCGCCGCCTTCGCCGCCTTGCTCGCGCTTGCCGCGCGCGTCGCGACGGCCAACACTGCGCAGGCCTTGCTGTGTTTCCTTGCGGTGCAGTTGTGTCTTTCGACGCTGATGCGCGCCGATTACCTGTTTACCACCACGGCCAGGACTGGCGCGGGCGAGATGGCCTCGGACACCGCGCAGATCGCCAACGCCCTGTTCCTGCCGGCGTTCGTCTGGGGCGTGGGCATCGCGCTGTTGTCCGGTCTGATCTTGGTGCTCGGCGTGCTGCTTTTCCTCGGCGCCTTGCGGCGCTGAAGGCAGATGCGGCTTCGCCGTGGCCGCTCGCGGCGATAAGCTTTGCAGCCTTTCGCAACAGGAGCCGCCATGTCCGATTTTTCCGCGCAACGCGCCGCCATCGAGGATGCTTTCGAGCGTCGTGCGCAACTGACATCGCAGGAAATCGAATCTTCTCTGCGGCCGCAGGTGTCCCAGGTGCTCGACGCCGTCGAACGCGGCGAACTGCGCATCGCGCAGCCGCTCGATGGCGGCGGCTGGCAGGTCAACGAATGGCTGAAGAAGGCGGTGCTGCTGAGCTTCCGCATCCACGACAACGCCGTGATCGATGCCGCGCCCGCGCCGTTCTACGACAAGGTCCCGATGCGCTTCGCCGGTTGCGACGCGGACACGTTCCGCGAGGTCGGCGCGCGCGTCGTTCCGGGCGCCGTGGTGCGCCGTGGCGCGCACGTCGGGCGCGACGTGGTGCTGATGCCGAGCTTCGTCAACATCGGCGCCTACGTTGGTGCGGGCACGATGGTCGATACCTGGGCCACGGTCGGAAGCTGCGCCCAGATCGGCGCGCGTTGCCATCTGTCCGGCGGCGTCGGCATCGGCGGCGTGCTCGAGCCGCTGCAGGCGTCGCCGACCATCATCGAGGACGACTGCTTCATCGGCGCGCGTTCGGAAGTCGTCGAAGGCGTGATCGTGGAGCAGGGCAGCGTGATCGGCATGGGCGTGTTCATCGGCCAATCCACGAAGATCTACGACCGCGCCACCGGCGAGGTCAGTTATGGCCGCGTGCCGGCCGGCAGCGTCGTGGTCGCCGGTTCGCTGCCGGCGGCGGACGGCAGCCATTCGCTGTATTGCGCGGTGATCGTGAAGAAGGTCGACGCGAAGACGCGCGCCAAAACCTCGATCAACGACCTGCTGCGCAGCTGAGGAAACGACCATGGTCACGCTCTACGGACTTTCCAATTGCGATACCTGCCGCAAGGCGCAGAACTGGCTGACGCGTTTCGGCATCGAACACACCTTCATCGATTACCGCGCCAACCGGGTCGATCCGGTGACCTTGAAGGCCTGGGCGGCGCAGCTCGGCGGTTTCGATGCGTTGATCAATCGCGCCTCGACCACTTGGCGCACGCTCGCGCCGAATCGGAAATCGCCCGGTTCCGAGCCGGAATGGCTGCTGCTGTTGAAGGAATACCCGCAGCTCATCAAGCGTCCCGTGACGGTGACGGACGATGGCGTGGTTTCGGTCGGCTTCAACGACACGATCTACAAAAAACGTTTTCCGGTCTGATCGGGACAGGCCCATGTCCGCCGTGCTCGATCTGACCTGCGAACTGATCCGCCGCGCCTCGGTCACGCCGGAGGATGGCGGCTGCCAGGCGCTGATCGCGCATCGTCTGGAGGAGGCCGGTTTCTCGATCCGCGAACTGCCGTTCGGCAAGGTGAAGAACCTCTGGGCCACGCACGGGCAGGGCGGGCCGACTTTCTGTTTCCTCGGCCACACCGACGTCGTGCCGCCCGGCCCGCGCGAGCAGTGGCAGAGCGATCCGTTCGAGCCCGCGATTCGCGACGGAAAACTCTATGGGCGCGGCGCGGCGGACATGAAAGGCTCGGTGGCCGCGATGGTGGTCGCACTGGAACGGTTCGTCGCCTCGAATCCGAACCATTCCGGCACGATCGCGCTGCTGCTCACCTCCGACGAAGAGGGCGATGCGATCGACGGCGTGCGCGCGGTGGCGAAGCAGTTCCGCGCCGAAGGCCGGCAGATCGATTTCTGCCTCGTCGGCGAACCCTCCGCTGCGAAAACACTGGGCGACGTGGTTCGCGTCGGCCGTCGCGGTTCGTTGTCGGGCAGGTTGAAAGTGCAGGGCGTGCAAGGCCACGTCGCCTATCCGCAGTTGGCCGAGAATCCGATCCATCGCGCCTTGCCCGCATTGGGCGCGCTGGCGGCGCGGACCTGGGACGAAGGCGACGCGGATTTCCCTCCGACCAGTTTCCAGATTTCCAACATCCACGCCGGAACCGGCGCGAACAACGTGATTCCCGGCGAGCTCGCGGTGTCGTTCAACTTCCGCTACAGCCCGCAATGGACGGCAGAACGGCTGATGGCCGAAACCGAGGCCGCGCTGCGGGAAGCCGACGCGAAGTTCGAGATCGCCTGGCATCTTTCCGGCGAACCGTTCCACACCAGACCCGGTGCGCTGCGCGACTGCGTGCGCGAGGCGGTGAAGGAAGTCGTCGGCCTGGTGCCGGACGAAAACACCGGCGGCGGAACATCCGACGGCCGCTTCATCGCGCCGCTCGGGGCACAGGTGGTCGAGCTCGGGCCGCTCAATGCCAGCATCCACAAGATCGACGAATTCGTGCCGCTGTCCGAGCTGGAGCGCTTGCCGGACATCTACTGCGCGGTACTGGCGGGACTGTTCGGCGGCTGAAAAGGACAACGCGCCGGAGAGGGCTCCGGCGCGCTGCCTGGCGTGATGCCGCGTAGTCGTCCCTGTTACTCGAAGCCGTCCTTGAAGATCGGATCGGGCGGAAGGACGGTGAGGCGCGCGCCGCAGAGCCGGAGCCCGGCCGTCGATGCACTGAGTAACACGTTGATCTGGTAGCCCCAGTTGGCGTTGTCGATCACCACGTCCATCGCCCGGTCAACCGTGCCGTAGCCGCTGCTGGTAGTCCCGTTGCTGAAGAGCGCTTTGTCCTCGAAGGCGCCTTGCATGTTGTAAGCGGTGAAGGCAATGGTCAGATCGTCGCTTGGCCTGTTGTCGTAGTAGTACAAACGCATGGCAACGACCCGGCTGCCGCTCGGCAGTTGCACCGGGTAGCTGATCCAGGTCGTGCCCGATGCCCTCGAGACGCAGCCTGCGGTCTGGTATTGGATCGTCGTGCTGCTGTCGCGTGGCACGAAGGAAGACCCGGCAACCCTGAGGTACTTGGGAGACGCAAGCGCAGCGGGGGCGAGACTCGATAGCGCGAGGGCCAACAGCATGCAATGCCATCCCGGAAAGGGGAGTTTCATGTTCTTCTCCTCCCTTTCAATAGTGGTACTGGACGCGCACGCCACAGAATCGCAGATTGGGGTCGGCAGACGAGATGTTGATCGCCACGATGTAGGATCGGTTGAACGGGTCGTAGGTCAGCGAGAGTTCTGGGCTCAACGCGGAGTTGTAACCGGTCCCGCTGGTTGGCGTCGCGAAGTTGGTACGCTCGACATAGGCCCCGGCACCGTCGAATTCCGTAAGGTAGGTTCTGATGTCACCGCCTACGCCCGCGTTGTAGTAGTAGGTGCGGACATAGACGATCCGGGCGTCTTGTGGCAGCTGTAGGTCGGCAGCGTATATCGCGCCTGCAGTGGGTGCGGATATGCAACCTGCGCTCTGGTAGACCGGAGGATTGGCGGCATTGCGTGCCACGAACGACGAGCCGGTGATGCGCAGGTATCCGTAGCTGTAGCCGCCAAGGTTCGCATCCGGGCCGCTCATGTCATCGAAATACGGCAGGCCTTCCTGTGCCGGCATTGCCGATGTCGGTGGCGGAATACTTTCCGACGATTGCGCCATTGCAGCGCCGGCGACCAATGCCATGGCCGCACCCCATCCAGCCAGCTTCATCATCATCATGTTTTTCCTTCGTCTCGTTGTTGTTATGGCCTGGCGGCCTTTTGCTTGCCGACCACCTCCGGTAGGAAGGTTTCGCGGCAGCGATCGTCGTTACGGTGTGGTACGACGAAATCGGACATCAGTTGGAGACGCCGCGACCAGTCAGCGCGCCGTTTGCGTACTCAACCGGTTTCGATGGCATGCGCCGCAGCGTTGAATGCGGCCAGTGCGGCGTGGGCATCGCCGCCTGATTTCAGGGTGGCATCCAGCGTGTTTGTCGCCTGGGCCAGTCGTGCGGCGCCAGTGAAGCCGCAGGCAGCGCGCAACTTGTGCAGTTCGGCGCGGGCGGCGTCGGGATTGCCCGGAATCGCGGCTTCGATGCGGGCGCGTTGCGCCGGAAGATCGCGCTTCAGCATGTCGCGCAAATTCGCGAGCGATTTCGCGTTGTTTCCGACGGCGCGCAATCCTGCGGCGTCGTCCCACAGCGGAACCTCCGCGAATGGATCAGGCTCGGGTGCGCAGTCCGCATTCGAGGATCGCAAGGCCGCGAAGCCGAGCGATTCCAGTTGCCGCGCCAGCGCATCCAGCGCGATGGGCTTGGCCGCGACCGCATCGAATCCGGCCGCGCGCATGGCGGCGTGGTGCTGCGGATCGGGATCGGCCGTCAGCGCGAGCGACTTGGCGTTGCGCGATGGCGAATCCGCATTGCCGCGGATCGCGGAGAGCAGTGTCTCGCCGATAGCATCCGGCAGCTGGCGATCCAGCACCAACAGCGCGAAGCCTTGCGTGTTGGCGGCGTGCAGTGCTGTCGTAGCGGTTTCGAACGCCGAGACGTTCCAGCCGAGCGCGGCAAGCGCGTCGGAAAGAAAGGCAAGGCTCACCGGATCGTCTTCCACCAGCAATGCGGATCTGTTCATCGTGCGGCAATGCGAGTTCTGGATAAGCTGCGAGCATGGACAGGCGTTTCCGCATCCGCAAGCTCCTCTTTCTCGTCGCCTCGTGCGCATGCGCCGGCGTCGCCAACACGCGCACGCTCGAGCTGGAGGCGCGGCAGGTTTCGACCGGCGTCGCGCGGATCGAGCAACTCACGCTGGCGATCGATTGGAAGCAGGGTGCGGAAACCGGCGCGGTGACGCTCGATGCCGCGTTGATCGACACGGGCAGCCTGGGCTACGCCTTCCGCGATGCGAACTGGCGTTGCGAACTCGTCCGCCATTCGGCCACGCATTACGAATGCGACGGCCCGATCCAAGCGCGCAATGCCAAGGGCGCGAGCCTGAAAGCGCGGTGGCGCGACGGCGAGTTGAGCGTGGCCATGTCGAAAGGCAAGGCGCGGCTGGCTTACGAGGCCTCTCCCGGGCGGAAGCCATCCGATGCGGGACGCATCGTCGTGGCGAACCTGCCCATGCCGTGGCTGCAGACGCTGCTCGAAAGCGCGTGGAGCGGCGGTCGGTTCACCGAAGGCGCACTGACGGGCGAACTGGCGCTGGCCATCGATGACGCGGGCTTGGCGCTATCCGGGCCCGTGCAATTGGCCGGCATGGGACTGGACAGCCACGATGGCAGCATCGCCGCGGCGGGCGTGAATGCGAAGGGCAAGGTGGTGCTGGATCTGGGCGAAAAGACCACGAGCATCGATGCCGGATTCGATTTTTCCGGTGGCGAATGGTTGTACGGCGCGTTCTACGCCGCATTGCCGGCGACGCCGGTGCGTTTCGATCTTGCGCTGCTCGGCAGCGATACGACCTGGAACGTGGAGTCGTTCCAGTGGCGCGATCCGGAAGTGCTCGAGCTGGATGCCCGGATGCGTCTGGACACGAGCGCCGAATCGCCGCTGCGCATGGCCACGGTGCAGGCCAAGGTCATCGATGCCGCGGTCGCGATCCCGCGTTATGCCGACAGCCTGCTCGGCATCGCCGGAATGTCGGGCTTGAGGGCGAAGGGAAAATTGCAGGCCGGCGTCGAACTCGATGCGGATGGATGGCAGCGCCTGCACTTGCGTCCGGAATCGCTCGATCTGGTCGATGCAGGTGGTCGTTTCGATGTGGAGCGATTGTTTGGCGACGTGACGATCTTCGCCGGTGAGACGCCGGTTCCGGGCGAGTTGCGATGGCAGGCAGCGCATGTGCACGGGATCGAACTGGGTTCCGCGAAGCACGCCGTGCAAAGCCGGCGGCGTGGACTGGAATTGGCCAAACCGGCCACGCTGGCGGTGCTCGGCGGCCGGATGGACCTCGCACGACTGTCCTATGCGCCGAATGCGAAAGGCGAGGCGACTTTCGACCTGGCGATGACCTTGGCCGACGCCGATCTGGCGAAGCTTTCCACCACGCTCGGTTGGCCGGCGTTCGCCGGAACGCTGTCCGGCGAAGTCTCGGGCCTGCGCTATGCCGACGACGTGCTGGAGCTGCAAGGCGGCCTGACGATGGCGCTGTTCGACGGGCAGGTGCGGATCGAGGCGCTGCGCATGGAGCGGCCGTTCGGTGTCGCGCCGATGCTGAGCGGCAGCATCGAAATCGCCAATCTCGACCTGCGGCCTCTGACCAGCGCGTTCGGCTTCGGCGAAATCACCGGCCGCCTCGAGGGCTATATCCGCGATCTGCGCCTGGTGGATTGGTCGCCGGTCGCGTTCGATGCCTACCTGCAGACGTCGACGACATCCAAGGACCAGCGCCGGATCAGCCAACGCGCCGTGCGCGAGCTGACCGAAGTGGGCGGCGGCGGCATTGCCGCGGGCATCCAGAACTCGATGCTGAAGGCGTTTTCGAGTTTCGGCTACGAACGGGTCGGGCTCGGCTGCAAGCTCGCCAACAACGTCTGCGCGATGCGCGGATTGCCGTCGAAAGCTTCGGGTGGCGGCTATACCATCGTCGATGGATCGGGCCTGCCGCGCGTCAACGTGGTCGGCCATCAAAGCCACGTTGATTGGCCGGTGCTGCTCGGTCGCCTGCAGGCGGCGGCGTCGGGCCAGCAGTCGCCGGTGTTCGATTGATCTTCAACCCACTGGATTCAATGAAGGAGAAACAAGATGCGAAAGATAGGATGGTTCCTCGCGGCAGCCGTGCTGACGCTCACCGCCTGCGTGACGATCAACGTGTATTTCCCCGCGGCCGAAGCGCAGGAAGCGGCGCGCGAGTTCGTGGAGAAGGTGATCGGCGACGAGCCGACGCCCGCGTCCGGCGAGACCGACAGCAACGGCGGCGGTTTCGCCCTGCTTTCGTTCTTCATCTCCAGCGCGCAGGCGCAAAGCGCCGACATCACGATCAAGACACCGGCCATCCAGGCGATCCAGAACCGCATGGCCGATCGCTTCCAAAGCCAGCTTGCGGCGCATTTCGATTCCGGTGCGCTCGGATTCGGCAGCGATGGCCTGCTGGTGGTGCGCGATGCGACCAAGCTGGCGCTCAAGGATCGCGCCGCCGTGCAGCAGGCGGTGGCCGAGGACAACCGCGACCGCAATGCGGTGTACCGCGAGATTGCGGTCGCCAACGGCCATGCAGAATGGGAATCGCAGATCCGTGGGATCTTTGCCAAACAGTGGATCGCCAGCGCGCGGGCCGGTTGGTGGTACCAGACCGCCGACGGTGCCTGGAAGCAGAAATGACCCAAGGCGGCGGACGCATGTCGCGTGCGTTCGCCGCTTCCCGACGTGGTCGGTATGCGAAGCGTTCAGCCATGGGAATGGGCGTGGACGAGGCGGCCAGCTAAACTTGTGCGGTTTGCTTGATTGGAGCCTTGTATGACCGTCGACGCGCCGAAGTACCGCCGCATTCTCCTGAAACTCAGTGGCGAGGCGCTGATGGGGTCAGCCGATTACGGCATCGACCCGGAAGTGCTGCAACGGCTCGCGAAGGAGATCATCGAAATCCAGGGGCTCGGCGTCGAAGTTGGTCTCGTGATCGGCGGCGGCAACATCTTCCGCGGTGCGGGGTTGGCCTCCAAGGGCATGGATCGGGTGACCGGCGACCACATGGGCATGCTGGCCACCGTCATCAACGCGCTCGCCATGCAGGATGCCCTGGAAAAGCTCGGCGCCAGCGTGCGCGTGATGAGCGCGGTGAAGATCAATGCGGTGTGCGAGGACTACATCCGCCGCCGCGCGATCCGCCATCTGGAAAAGGGGCGCGTGGTGATCTTCGCCGGCGGCACCGGCAATCCGTTCTTCACCACCGACTCCGCCGCCTCGCTGCGCGCGGTCGAGATCGGCGCGGACCTGTTGCTCAAGGCCACGAAGGTGGACGGCGTTTACGACGCCGATCCGAAGAAGCACAAGGACGCGCAGCGTTTCGAAACGTTGTCCTACGACGAAGTCATCGCGCGCGACCTGCAGGTGATGGACACCGCCGCGATCGCGCTGGCGCGCGATTCGGACATCCCGATGCGCGTCTACGACATCACCCGCCCGGGCGACCTGCGCGCCATCGTCGAGGGCAAGCCCATCGGCACGCTGGTGCATGGGCGTGGCTGAAAGCCGAAACGATATGAGACCCGAAAAGCCCGGAGGAATCCGGGCTTTTTTTTGGAACAGCGGGTTGCCGGACTTGGCAGGCATGTGCCGTCGACGCGTTCCGCAGGCGGATCGGTTACAAATGTGGTCAAAATCTAAACAAACTGTGAACGTGTGATTCAGTCACGTGAGAGTCAAGACCGTACGAGCGCGTATCTGCCATCCAAGAATCGGGTCGATTAGCATGGGAAACATGAACTTGCGATGGACTTTGGTACTAGTGCATTGCGGCATTCATGTCCCGTTTACAATTTTCACAGTTCCCGTTAGCGTAAGCGACATGTGCCATACGTCACGGTTGGGGTGTGAGGTTTGGTGCATTCCGGCTGTATCCAACGGCGAACAGGCAGGGGCGTAGGGGTGCCCAGCTTCGTTTTTGCTTTCGCGGGGACGCGGGGATCCAGCCGGATGATGTGTGCGTGGAAACAATCGGCCGCTTCGGCGGCCATCCATCATCGTCATCTACTGGGAGTCTCAGACTGTGGTCAATTTGCTGCGCCGTTCCCGTACGGCCGTTTCGCTTGCACCGTTGTTTGCCTCGATGTTTGCAGTTTCCGCGTCCGCCGCGACGCTGGTTGATCTGCATGATCAGGACACGAAAGTCGCCACCATCGCCTATCGTTCCGTTGCCAAGGCCTTTGGCACGGCGTCGACGCCCAACCAACGCCACGCCGAACTGCTCGGCCTGGATGCCGGTTCGGGCCTGAACCAGTTGGCCGTCGTCACCGACGCCGACGGCACCAGACACTACCGTTACCAGCAGACCTACCTCGGCGTTCCGGTGTGGGGCGAGCATGTCGTCCTCTCCGAAAACAAGTTCGGCGACGTGAGCAACCTGTTCGGCCGGCAGGTCGAGGGCTTCGCCTCCGATCTGGCTTCGACGACCCCGGCGCTCAGCTCCTCCAAGGCGCTGGCGACGGCCAAGCTCGCCGCCATCGGCAGCGCGCGCAACGGTTTCGTGGTCGAGCGCGAGAAATCCGACCTGATGATCTTCGTGGACGACGACAGCAAAGCCCGCCTGGTCTATGTCGTCGAATTCTTCGCCGACAAGGTCGGCGGCGGTGAACCGCGCCGTCCGTTCACGATCGTCGATGCGCAGACCGGCGAGATCCTCAAGCAGTGGGAAGGCCTGTCCACGGCGCAGGTCGGCACCGGCCCCGGTGGCAACGCCAAGACTGGCCAGTACGAGTACGGCTCCGGTGGCGTCTATGGTTACCTCGACGTGACGCAGAGCGGCTCGACCTGCACGATGAACAACAGCAGCGTGAAGACCGTGAACCTCAACGGCGGCACGTCCGGCACCACGGCGTTTTCGTACACCTGCCCGCGCAACACGACGAAGACCATCAACGGCGCGTATTCGCCGCTGAACGACGCGCACTATTTCGGCGGCCTGATCCAGAAGATGTACAACGCCTACACCGGTTCGAACGCGCTGACGTTCCAGCTGGTGATGCGCACGCACTACAGCTCGAACTATGAGAACGCCTTCTGGGACGGCTCGTACATGACCTTCGGTGATGGCGCCAGCACGTTCTATCCGCTGGTCAGCGCCGACGTGGCCGGCCACGAGGTGTCGCACGGCTACACCGAGCAGCACTCCAACCTGACCTATTCCGGCCAGTCGGGCGGCATCAACGAAGCCTTCTCCGACATGGGCGGCGAGGCGACCGAGTACTACTGGAAGGGCACCAACGATTTCCTCGTCGGCTCGGAAATCTTCAAGTCCTCCGGTGCGTTGCGCTACATGTGCAACCCCTCGCAGGATGGCCGCTCCATCAACCATGCCTCGCAGTACACCAACGGAATGGACGTGCACTATTCCTCCGGCGTGTACAACAAGGCGTTCTGCACCCTGGCCAAGACCAGCGGCTGGGATACGGTCAAGGCGTTCCGGGTCTTCGCCCGCGCCAATGCGCTTTACTGGACGCCTTCCACCAACTTCAACAATGGCGCCTGCGGTGTTGAAACCGCGGCCACCGACCTGGGCTTCGTCAAGGCGGATGTGACGGCGGCGTTCACCGGCGTGGGTGTGACCTGCCCGAGTGGCGGCGGTGGCGGTGGCACGACCACCGTGCTGACCAAGGGCGTGGCCGTGACCGGCCAGTCGGCAAGCACCGGCAACTCGCTGAACTACACGCTGGCCGTGCCCGCGGGCGCGACCAACCTGGTGTTCACGATGTCCGGCGGCAGCGGCGATGCGGATCTGTACGTGAAGGCCGGCAGCGCGCCGACCGACAGCAGCTACGACTGCCGTCCGTACCAGTCCGGCAACAACGAAACCTGCACCTTCGCTTCGCCCAGCGCCACGACCTACTACGTGCGGATCAAGGCGTACTCCACCTTCTCCGGCGTCAGCATCAAGGGCGACTACTCCACGGCACCGACCAATACCGCGCCGACCGCGAACTTCACTACTTCGATCAACGGACTGACAGTGGCGTTCACGGATACCTCGACCGATCCGCAGGGCAACGGCACCATCGTGAGCCGCAGCTGGAACTTCGGCGACGGCACCACGTCCACGGCGACCAACCCGAGCAAGACCTACAGCTCTGCCGGAACCTACACGGTTTCGCTGACGGTGACCGACAACGGTGGTCTCTCGAACACGAAGTCCGCCTCGGTGACGGTGACGAACCCGAATCCGGGCGGCACGGTGTTGACCAAGGGCGTGCCCATGACCGGCCTCTCCGCCGCGGCGGGTGCGTCGCTGAACTACACCATCGTGGTTCCTGCCGGCGCCTCGAACCTGACGTTCACGATGTCCGGCGGCACCGGTGATGCCGATCTCTATGTGAAGGCTGGCAGCGCGCCGACCGACAGCAGCTACGACTGCCGTCCGTACCAGTCCGGCAACAATGAGACCTGCACTTTCGCCTCGCCTGCGGCGACCACCTACTACGTCCGCATCAAGGCTTACTCGGCCTTCTCGGGCGTCAGCATCGTGGCCGACTACGGCACCGCTGCAAGTTGTGGCGGCACGGTGCTGTGCTCCGGTACGGGTGTGGCGCTGCCGTCCACCGCGACGAACAGCACCACGCAGAACTACACGCTGGTGGTTCCGGCCGGCCAATCCCAGGTCGTGTTCACGATCGCAGGCGGTACTGGCGATGCGGACATGTACGTTCGTCGCGGCAGCGCCCCGACGACCTCGACCTATGATTGCCGTCCGTACAACACCGGCAACAGCGAGACATGCACCTTCAACGCGCCCACCGCCGGCACGTACTACGTCAATGTACGCGCCTATTCGGCGTTCTCCGGGGTGACCTTGACCGGCACGATCACGCCGTAACCGCGATATCGGAAGCGACGGTCGTTCAAGCCGTCGCTTCCGAGACGAAACGACTCAAAGCCCCGGCGCTTGCCGGGGCTTTTTTGTTGGATCTTTTCCCGACTGCCCATTCGCGGGCTTGTCTTCGCGCGATGTCAGGCATCTGCGAAGCGCGATGCTTCCTCGCGGGTTCACGCGTAGGCAGCGATATCCGTGTATTCGATCTTGTCGCCGGCGAAGGCATCGAAGACACGCCGATGCATCCCGTACGACCAGGCATCGTCGCGCGTGTAGTACCCGGCGACCCAAGCTTGGAGGTTGGCGAGTATCGCGTCCTGCTGTTCCGGCGATGCGTATTTGTGCGGCTCCCATGGCCGGCGCGGTTGTTGGCCAAGCAGCTTCCGAGTCCGGGATTGAGGAATGCCAACCGCGTGCATTGCTCCGATGCGGCCCGCACGAGTTCGCCGTAACAGCCCTCGATGACCCACGAAGGATGCGCGGCCATGAATGCCTGCAGCGAGGCGGAGATGGCGGATGGCGGGCGTTGCACGGCAATCTGGTCCGGTTCCCAGACGATGCTGTCCAGATCGAGGTGGGCGAGGCCATGGCGAAGCGCCAGCGCTTGCGAGTAGGTGCTCTTGCCCGAGCCGGAATTGCCGAATACGAGGATCCTCACTCTGGCGCCGCTCAGCCTGTGGCAACGTTGTTCCGGCCGGCTTTCTTGGCCTTGTACAAGGCCTCGTCCGCGCTTTGCTTCAAGTCCTCGTACTGCGCGGTTGGCGGCGGCGTGCGCGTGGACAGGCCGATGCTGATCGTGACGTATCCGATTTCGTTGCCCTCGTGCGGCAGGCCGATGGCCTCCACGCGCTTGCGGATCGCTTCGCCAATCTCGATTCCCGTCGGCGTATCGCAATTGGGCAGGATCACGGCGAATTCCTCGCCGCCGTAGCGGGCGACCAAGGCGCCGTCGTGGTGCACGGCGGATGCGATCGCGCCGGCGACTTTCTGCAGGCAGGCATCGCCGGCCGGATGGCCGTAGAGATCGTTGTATTTCTTGAAGTGGTCCACGTCCATCATCAGCAGTGACATCGGTCTGCCGGTGCGGATCGCGGCGTTCCATTCGCGTTCCATCGTTTCGTCGAAGGTGCGGCGATTGGCGAGCAGCGTGAGCGCGTCGGTGGCGGAAAGCTCGCGCAGCCGTTCTTCCAGCTTCTTCTGCGCGGTCACGTCGCGGAACACCAGCACGTACTTGTCCGGGCGGCCTTCGGCATCGCGTGCGATGTCGAAACTGGCTTCCATCGGGAAACGCGTGCCATCGGCGCGCGTGGCCCACAGCGTGCCGTCCCAGTGCGCCTCCTGGTGCAGGTGGTTGCCGATCTTTTCCAAGGCATCGTCTTCCTCGAACAGCGCCAGTGGTACGCCTTGCACGGCATCGGCGGTGAAGCCGGTGATGCGGGAAAACCCGGGATTGACGCTGATCGCCCGCATCGCGGTATCCAGTACCACGATGCCGTCGCCGGTGTGTTGCACCACCACATCGGCGAGCCGCAGCCGCGCATGCGCGCGTTCCAGTTCGTCGAGTTGCCATTGCAACTGGGCATTGAGTTTCGCCAGTTTGCGCGCGTTGCGCTTCTGGATGTGCAGGCCGACCATGAACAGCACTTCCAGCGCCAGCACCAGCCCTGCGATCGCCAACGCGAACGAGCGATAGCGCGCTTTCAATGCGAACCAGAACTCGGCGCGCATGTCCATGCCGAGGATGGCCAGCACCTTGCGGTCGCGGTCGAACACCGGCGCGACGGACGTGACCCAGTAACCCCAAAGGTCCTCGTAAGGCGCCTGGACCAGTTCCTTGCCGCTGTAGAAGGCCTCCAGCAATTCTTCCACTCCGGCGTCGTCGTAGGGATCGCCCGGCGCGGAATAGTCGGGCGAGTCGGCCGATTCGGCGTCGACGAGAAACACCAGCTTCTTTGGGTCTTCGGCCGATGGCCGCATCAGGTAGACGAAGCGGAAATCCGGATTGGCGTTGCGCGCGCGGCGCAGTTCGTTGTGGACGGCAATGAAGTCCGGCGAGCCGGTGTCGTCCTCGTTGCCGCGCAGCGCCGCGACGTTGTCCGGCTCCAGCGTGGCCGCCACGGTGCGCGCCAGCGACACCAACCGTTCGGCGACCAGTCTGTCGCCGATGTCCGTAACGAAACGGACGAACCAAACCGACGCCAGCAGCGTCGACACGATGATGGCTGCGCCGATCCACAGATGACTGCGATCGGCCGGATGCACGGATGGCTTGGACATGTACGGCTCCCCTGGTCCGGGAAGTGTAAAGCTTTGTGAAGCTGGTGGGCGCTGTTGCGGCCTTGCTGCACGAAAGGCGGGAGTGGTTGGGCACATGCAAACGGGCTTGACCGCCAAAAGATCACGCTGGTAGTCTCTATCCGACTACACATGTGTTTGCTGAGTGCGTGGTCGCGTGCGGTGGAAGCGCGATTGTGCGTTACCTCCAGTGACGCTTTTTCATCACATTGGAAAAAAGGGGACAAAAATGAAAGCAAGGCATGCAGGGCTCTGGATCATTTCGGCCTTCCTCGGTTTCTTTTCCGCGGCAAATGCCGGCGAAAAGGGATACGAGCTCTTCATTACCAGCGAAGTCTCGAAGGAGCCCGTCCGGGCATTCATCGAAGCGGACGGCGGGCAGGTGATTTACTCGCCCGACGAAGGCAAGACGGGATTCGTTTTCGTTTGCGGGAGCAGCAAGAAAGGCGAGCCCGAGGTCGATGTCTATGTCGTTGATCGCGAAGGCTTTGAGCAGCTCAAGACCAGCAATGCCGTGGAGGTCACGTCGTTTCTCGCATTGGGAAAGCTCGATGCACAGCAAACCCTGGATCGATTGAGCGAAGCGGGTTTGCAGGTGGGGTTCGAACCGATGGAGAAGTCGCGCTACATGGAGCGGCTTCGGGCCAAGGCGGCAGGAACCCTTGCGATTGCGCAGGAGCGGGAAGCGGCGGGGTTGCCGATCCTGCGGCTCAGTAACGGCCTTGGTAGCCCATCGTCGTGTCCTCAATTGACGGACACGAGCGGCGAACCGAATTCCATTCACAACAAGTGCTGCGTCACGTGTGGCGGCGAAACCGCCTGTGGCTCGGTTTGCGTGTTCATGGACTGCGGATCCTGCTGCACCACCCAATGAGACCGGGGGGCCATTGCCCCGGATGGGCGGTTCGGGAACCCGCCCATCCGGGGGATGCGTAGCCGGGCTCGACTGGGTAAGGTGAAGATGGTCCGGTACAATTTTTCGATGCACTCACGCGCTTTTTCAGGATGGAGAAGAGTTCCCATGCGCATCAGCGAAGCCGAAAGTGTTGTAATGGAAGAGTTCTGGAAACGCGGCGCGTTGTACGCCGAAGACGTGATCGCGGCCGTGGGCCCGAAGCAGGACTGGCAGGATCGCACGGTCAAGACGCTGCTCGGTCGCCTGATGAACAAGGGCGCGCTTGAGGTCGAACAGCACGGTCGCCGTTACCTCTACATCCCCGCGCTGAAGCGCGAAGACTGGGTGAAGCAGGAAGGCCGCAATCTGTTCGATCGCCTGTTTGGCGGCCAGTTGGCGCCGCTGGTGTCGCATTTCTCGCAGCATCGCAAGCTCAGCGCCCAGGACATCGCCGAACTCAAGAAACTGATCGGGGAGCAGGAAGAAGGTCGCTGACGTGATCGCTGCGCTGCTCGATCTGTTGCTGAAGACGACGCTGGCAGCATCGGCTGCGATCTTGGCGGTTCTGGCGATGCGCCAGTTGTTCCGACGGCTGTTCGGCGCGCGTATCGCCTATGCCTTGTGGCTGTTGCCGCCCTTGGCGGTGCTGGCCGTGTGCCTGCCAGCACCACGCGTGCCCTCGATACCTGTGGTGGCGCAGGAAAAGGTGATCTCCCTGATTGCATCCGCCGAGGAGCCCGGCGCATTACCGATCGTGGCCGATTCCGATGCGAAGCCGTGGTTGGCATTGGCGTGGGGCTTGGGTGCGATCGTATTCTGCCTTGAAGCTTGGCGACGGCAGCGTCGCTTCCTGCGTTCTCTCGGGACCTTGGTCCAGCATCAGGACGGAACGTGGCGTACCGGGAATACGCGTCCCGGTCCCGTGGCGCTTGGCGTTTTCAACAGCCGCGTCGTGTTGCCGGAGGATTTCGAGCAGCGCCATGACGCCGTCGCGCGTGGCCTGATCCTGCAGCACGAACGCACGCACCTGGCGCGCCGCGATCCGATCGCGAACGCCGTCGCCACGGCGATGTGTTGCCTGTGGTGGTTCAATCCGCTGATGCATCTGGCCGTCAGCCGTTTTCGGTTCGACCAGGAGTTGGCGGTCGATGCCACCGTGCTGTCGCAGCAGCCGCAGATGCGGCAAATCTACGCGCGGACCTTGTTCGATGCGCAGATGCAGTTCCAGTCCGATGCGCTCGCCTGTCATTGGGGCGCTGCGCATCCGTTGATGTTGCGCATCGGCTTGCTGGGTGCCGCGGCACCCAGCGGGACGCAGCGTGTCGCTGGGGCGCTGTGCGCCGGGTTGCTGGTTTGTGGCCTGAGTTTCACCGCTTGGGCAGCGCAGCCGGCGTCGGTCGTTCCTGTCGACGATCCGGGAAGTGATGCGCCGGATATCTCGATCGCTTTCACGCGCAGCGACGGAAGCGTGCATCGCATGCAGGTGCCATCCGCCATCTCGGGGCAGTGGTACGCCATTTCCGACGAGACGACGGAGATGGAGTTTTCCATCCGGACTTTCGAGGATGGAAAGGCTGAAATCGGCGGGCGCGAAGTGGCGGTCCAAGGTGAGCTGGTGGCGATCTACCTTCGGCACGGCCAGCAAGGCAACGACATGAAAACGCCCACGATCCTGACCGAGCGCGGCAGTACGGCCACGATCCGGGTGAATAGCGGGATGGGCATGATGGAATGGGAATTCGCGGTTTCGCAATGAAGCCGTCGCTGGTTCGCAGTGCGACCCTGATCAATCGTTGCTTCGGTTGCGTTCCGGCCTGACAGGTTCCTGAAAGCGTGAACCGCGCGCTGGCCCGATCCGGATGCAGGCTTGTACGCTCGTGGCCATGAAGCTGTCGTCGATCATTGCCGTCCGTCGTTGTATCGCCCTCGCGCTGGCGATCATGGTTCTCATGCCGGCGCTCGCCGTCGCGCAATCCGAGGCCGCCAATGCGCCGCTGCCTGGCGGCAGCAACTACCTGTTGTTCGGTTCCGACGGCACCTGCAGCGAAAGCTCGCGCGATGCTTTCGGCGTGACGAAGCGCTACCACGAAGTCGTGGATGGCGTGCCCGTGCGATCCATCGCACGTGAGCAGCTTGCGGCGATGCGCAAGCGCGGCATGAGGCGCTTGAGCCTTGGCGTGTATTTCATGCACCAGCCACCCGAAAGCGGCGTGCTGGTCGATTCCAGCGATGCGGCGGAAGTGGCGCAGACCGTTTCCAACATCGCAACACTGCTTGCCGACGTGCGTGCCGCCGGTTACAGCGAAGTGCTGTTCCGCTTCTTCCCGAACGCCAACATCAATCCGAGAACGGAGAACGAAGGCTTCCCGCACCACGAAAGCGCCGAATATCCGGCGCGCGTGGACGAATACTGGAACCTGGTTCAAAAGGTCCGCCCGGCACTCGTGGCGTCGGGATTGAGCTATCGCATCGACCTCGGCGTGGAACTTGCGCCGCGCGATTCCGACCTGTTCTACGTTCCCTCGGGCGAACGCTACAAATACCCTGCGAACCAGACTTGGAGCCGCACGGTGCGCACGCTCTGGCAGCGTTACGTCGCGGCCTACGGAAGCAGTGACACGGTGGGCTTCTCGTTTGCCGTGTTCGACGACCGCGACCGCATCCGTTCGCAGGTCCGCCACATGCGTTATGTCTACGAAGGCCGTTATCCGCCGGTCTTCGCGCTGGATCTGTATGCCACGCCGAAGCTGGACGAAGGCGAAAAGTTCGCGCTGATGGACGAAATGTTCCGCAGCCAGAATCCCACCGGTGCGCGCTGGAACGATGCGCCGTGGATCATTGCCGAGGCTTATTACGAAGATCCGCTCGCAGCCGAGGCCATTGCCGCGGCGATGGCCGAAACCGGCCGCGAAGTGTTGTACCTGACCCAATGGCCGCTGGATCGGGCCGGCGAGTGCGATTCGCCGCATGTCAACGTGGTTCCGCCGTACGAGTGGCGCGTGTATCCGGCCTACGGTTTGTCCGTGACCCGCACGGCGAAGCCGGCACTCGACGCACGTTGCGGATTGCGTTGCGGGCGCTAGGTCGTCGTCGTAGGGTTCGGCGCGTGGGGTGCTGGGTCGACGGAGTGGTTGCTTGGCGGACGGGGCGGTTGGGGCGTCGCTTCGTTGAAAATCGCGGCACCAAGTTCGTTCTGGAAACATGCGGGCCTGCGCGCACGATTTTGCATGGAGCGGGGTATGCGAATGAAGCCTGGAATGATTTTCCTTGCCGGAATGTGCATCGGTGCGACTGCATTGGCGGCGCCGCCGCCGCGCTTCCCGCCGGGTGCGGTGTGGCACCAGAACATCTCCGGCGCTGCCGTCCATCCGGATTCGGCGCAGATGATCTCCACCTTGGACGGCTTGGGCGGCTGGGGGCCGGTGAGCGGCGTGAACCACCGCATGCACATCGATTTCTCGATCCACGTCTATCACGACGCGCCGCTCAACGCACCGACCTATGAAGTGGTCGAACACAAGGGATTCGGTGACTACTACCTGCCGGATTGCGAGCCGCTCGGCACGCGGATGCCGGTGCCGGCCGACGCGGCCTTCGAGGATGATGGCGATGGGCAGCCCTTGACCTGCGACAACAATAACAACGATTGCCACCTGATCGTGCAGCAGGGCAACAAGCTCTACGAGCTGTATGGGGGCAATCTCGCCGATGGCCCGGATCCCGGCACCGAGCCGGAGCTGGATGCCATGTGCCTGGCGGTTTGGGAGCTGTCGGCGGTGTACCCGGAGCAGGGCCGCGGCGAGCATTGCACCAGCGCCGATGCGGCGGGATTCCCGATCGCACCACTGATGCCCAATGCGGACGAAGTCTTCGCCGCCGCGCAGCAGGTCGACGCCGATCTGGGCCATGCGATCCGATTCATCCTCCCGAACAACCGCATGGCACGCGATACGAGTTTGGGCGGTGCGCAGGGCCGGCTGTATGTGCGCCCCGCCACGCACGCCGGCGCCCCGAGCGGGCCCAAGGAAACCGTTCCCTATGGCGCCAGGCTGCGGCTGCGCGCGGATTTCCCCATGGCCGGCTACAACGCCGCGGCGCAGACCATCCTGCGCACCATGCAGCGCTATGGCATCGTGCTGTCCGACGGCGGCAACATCGCCCTTACCTTCGAAAGCGATCGCCATACCACCCACACCTGGGCCGAACTTGGGATCACGCCGCAGATCTTCTGGAACGGCAGCGATGGCAACCGGACTCCGGTCAAAGTCACGGATTTCGTGGTTCTGGACACCGGGCCGCGCATCCCCGAAACCTACAACTGCGTGCGCACCGTGGTCACCCCGGATGAGCCGGCTGAGGGGCTGATATTCCGGAGCGGGTTTGAAGGCTGAATCCCATGTCGCGCCCTGTCTTGGGCGGAATCCCGGCAACCGTTATGCTGCGCGGCTTTCCTGCGTGCCTGCGGTGCAACCGGCGTCAGCATCGGGTTGAATCGGACAGGATGCGCGAATCACCCTTCGAACCATAGAGCCATCCATGTCCGCCCAGCCCATCCCCGCCCGCATGCGGGGTCTCAACCGCGCCGAAATCTGCGACCGCAACTTCATCGAGTACGTCGAACAATGGAACGGATCGGTTCGCGCCAGGCCTTCCGCGGATGAGCCGGTGTTGCCGGGAAGCGCCTGCACCGCGGCGGACTTCCTCGCGCTGTTCGAATCGCAGCTCGTCAGCCGCCATCTGGACCTGATGGCGCGCGTGCTGCGCGTGAAGAACAAGGTGTTCTACACCATCGGCTCCTCCGGCCACGAAGGCAACGCGATGGTGGCGCGGCTGACGCGCCATACCGATCCGGCCTTCCTGCACTATCGTTCCGGCGGCTTCATGGCCGAGCGCTTCCGCAAGCTGCCGGACATGGATCCGGTCATGGATTCGGCGCTGTCGTTCGCCGCCAGTGCGGAAGATCCCGCCTCCGGCGGCCGCCACAAGGTCTGGGGCAGCAAGCCGTTGTGGGTGTTGCCGCAGACCTCGACGATCGCCTCGCACCTGCCGAAGGCGCTGGGAACGGCGGTCGCGATCGAACATGCGCGCCGTATCGGCCACACGTTGCCGATTCCGGGTGATTCCATCGCGATCTGCTCGTTCGGCGATGCCTCGGCGAACCATGCGACCGCACAGACCGCGTTCAACGCCGCGGCGTGGACGGCTTACCAGAAGCTGCCGGCTCCGGTGTTGTTCGTCTGCGAGGACAACGGCATCGGCATTTCGGTGAAAACGCCGAGCGGCTGGATCGCCCGCAGCTTCAGCCAGCGGCCGGAGCTGGATTATTTCTACGCCGACGGCCTCGACCTGGCGAACGGCTACGGCGACGTGGCGCGCGCCATCGAGCATTGCCGCACGACGCGCCGCCCGACCTTCCTGCACCTGCGCACCACGCGCATCATGGGCCACGCCGGTACCGACTTCGAGATCGAATGGCGCAGCCTCGAGGAGCTGGTCGCGGTGGAAGCCACCGATCCGCTGCTGCGCTCGGCGAGCATCGCACTGGAATCGGGCCTGTTCACCAAGACCGAACTGCTCGATGCCTACGAGGCCATGCGTAAGCGCTGCTTCGAGGCCGCGGAGGAAGCGGATCGCCGCCCGAAGATCACGACCTTGGACGAAGTGATGCGTCCGCTGGCGCCGTATTCGCCGGAAAAGGTGGCAGAAGAAGCCACGCGCGCCGACTTCGACGACAAGCGCATCACGGTCCACGGCAGCGCCGAGGCCTTGCCGGAAAACCAGCCGCCGAAGCATCTGGCGATCCAGATCGGCCAGGCGCTGCACGAACTCCTGGCGAAATATCCCGAATCGCTGCTGTTCGGCGAGGACGTGGCGCAGAAGGGCGGCGTCTACACGGTCACGAAAGGCCTGTTCAAGACCTTCAAGGGCAACCGCGTGTTCAACACGCTGCTGGACGAGACCACGATCCTCGGCCTGGCGCAGGGCTACGCCAACCTCGGCATGTTGCCGATCCCGGAAATCCAGTATCTGGCCTATTTCCACAACGCCTGCGACCAGATCCGCGGCGAAGCGGCGTCGCTGCAGTTCTTCAGCAACAACCAGTACGCGAACCCGATGGTGGTCCGCATCGCCGGTCTGGGATACCAGCGCGGCTTCGGCGGCCATTTCCACAACGACAATTCGATTTCCGCGCTGCGCGACATCCCCGGCCTCGTGCTCGGTTGCCCCTGCCGTGGCGACGATGCGGTGCAGATGCTGCGCACGCTGGCGGCGCTGGCGAAGGTCGATGGCCGCGTCGCCGTGTTCCTCGAGCCGATCGCGCTCTACATGACGAAGGATCTGTACGAAGCCGGCGACGGGCAGTGGCAGTTCGCGTATCCGGCGCCGGGCAGCGCGCTGACGCTGGGCGAAGGCCGCGTGTACGGGCCCGAGGCCGACGATCTCGTCGTCATCACCTACGGCAACGGCGTGCCGATGAGCCTGCGCGCCGCGCGGAAGCTCGAATCCGAGCTCGGCTGGAAGACCAAGGTCGTCGACCTGCGCTGGCTCGTGCCGTTGAACGACGCCTACATCGTCGAACAGGCGAAAAACGCCAAGCGCATCCTGATCGTCGACGAAGGCCGACGCAGCGCGGGCGTGGGCGAGGGCGTCATCACGGCGCTGGTCGAGGCCGGACTCGGGCATGTCCCGCAGGCTCGCGTCGTCGGCGCGGACACCTACACGCCGCTCGCGGGCGCGGCTTTCCTCGTGTTGCCGGGCGAAGAGGACATCGTGGAGGCGGCGCGGCAGCTGGCGGTGTGAACGGCTTGCCTGAACGGCCCAATCTGAACAATGACGCCGATTCGTCATATCATGCTTGGAATATGACCGAGACCCGCGCCCTCTCCATCCTCTTCGCCGACGTCAGCGGCAGCACGCGGCTTTTCGAGCAGCGCGGGGACGTGGAAGCACGCCGCATCATCGCGGCCGTGCTGGATGCGATGTCGCAGATCGTGCTCCAGCATGGCGGACGCGTGATCAAGACCATCGGCGACGAGATCATGTGCGTGTTCCCCGGCGCGGTGAACGGTGTGCATGCGGCCTGCGACATGCAGCGCCGGGTGACTTCCGATCCGGATTTCGTCCGCGACAACATCGGCCTGCGCATCGGCATGCACTACGGCGAAACCCTGATCGAGGACAACGACGTCTACGGCGACGCGGTCAACACCGCCGCGCGCATGACCACGCTGGCCAAGCGCGAGCAGATTGTGACGACCGCCGCCACCTTCCGCGACGTGACCAGCCTGGGCGGCATCAAGTGCCGCGCGCTCGGCCGCGCGCGCGTGGCCGGCAAGCTGATGCCGATCGAGATCGTCGATGTGATCTGGCAGCAGGACACGTCCAACGTGACGATGGTGCAGCGTGCGATCCGCAGCGACGACGGCGTCGATCCGTCCCAGAACCTGACGCTGCGCTTCCGCGGCCAGGTGATCGAGCTCGGGCCGAATTCGCCGACCTTCTCGATGGGCCGCGATGCCGCCAATTCGCTCGTCATCGACGCCGAGTGGGTGAGCCGCAGCCACGCTTCGATCAGTTTCAAGAACGGCCACTTCGTGTTGGCCGACAAGAGCACGAATGCGACGTACGTGCGCTTCGGTGAGGACGACGACCTGCGCCTTCACCGTGACGAAGTATTGTTGCGGCAGTCGGGCATCGTGAGCCTCGGGCAGATCATCGCGCCCGGCCATCCGGACTTGCTGTATTTTCAGTGCGGCAAATAGATCGCACGTTGATGGGCGGAAGCGCAGGGGGCGCCGTTTGATTCCATTTCGCATCGTTTCGCGGTGGTGCCTTGCCGCCGCGCTGGTCTTCACGCCGTGGATCGCGCAGGCGGATACCGCCAGCGGTCTCGTGTTCCTCGACGGCAATGCCAACGGTCGCCGCGATTCCGGCGAGCGCGGTATTGCCGGCGTGAAGCTGTCCAATGGCCGCGACATCGTCGTCACCGACGCGCAGGGCCGTTACCGCATCGACATCGAGGACGGCCAGACGCTGTTCGTGATCAAGCCCGGTGAATATGCGGCTCCGACCGGGAGGAACGGCCTGCCGCAGTTCTGGCGCCACCATTTCCCGAAAGGCCGCGCTGCATTGCGGGCCGGCGCGATGCCGCGTTCGGACGCGCGCAGGACGGATTTCGCGCTGCTGCCGTCGAAGGACGCGTCGGACCGCTTCGAAGCGTTTGCGCTCACCGACACGCAGGTCAACGATGCGCGCGAAGTCGGATTCGTCGACCGGGCCATCATCGATCCGCTGCTGCGCCATCCGCGTGCGCGGCTCGGCGTGATCATGGGCGACCTCGTCAACGACCAGCACGAGCAATATCCGGCGCTGATCGCTTCGCTTGCGCGTGCGCGGGTGCCGTGGCTGATCGCGCCGGGCAACCACGACACCGATCCGGACGCGGCCAGCGAGATCGAGACGACGCTGACGTTCCGTCGCCACTTCGGGCCCGATACCTTCGCCTGGGAAGAATTCGGCACCGCTTTCGTCGTGCTCGACGACGTGATCTTCACGCCGAAGGAAAAGCAGCGCTACGTCGGCGGCTTGCGCGAGGACCAGTTCGAATTCCTCGAAGCCTATTTCGCGACGCTGCCGTCGGACACGCGCGTCGTGCTCGCGTTCCACATTCCCCTGTTCCACGTCGGCGCGGAAACCTTCCGCGAAGCCGACCGGCTGCGCTTGTTCGCGATGCTGGAGCGGTTCCGCGATCCGCTGATCCTTTCCGGCCATACCCACGCGCAACGCCATCACTACCACGGTGTCGCCGACGGCTGGAATGGCGCGACGCCGCTGCACGAATACAACGTCGGCGCATCCTGCGGCGGTTACTGGAGCGGGCTGCCCGACGAGAACGGCCTGCCGGACGCGCGCATGGAGGATGGCACGCCCAATGGCTTCGCGCGCCTGCATTTCACGCCGGAACGCGTCACCATGCGCTACTTCGCTTCGCGCGGTCGCGACGAGCTGCGCCTCGGCCTGACGTCGCCCGGCGTTCTGCGGCGCTTCGCGTATCCGGCGTATTCGGTCTACGCCAACCTGTATTCGGGCGACGTGAACGCCAAGGTCGAATACCGGATCGACGGCGGCGAATGGCTGCCGATGCAGCGCGTCGATGCGATCGATCCGGAATTGCTCGCGCTCAACATCGACGACGCCCGTTCGCCCGAGCTGCGTTCGCGCGACCGCGCCGTGGTTGCCTCGATCACTCCGCATATCTGGCATGTGCGCGTGCCGACCACGCTCGCCGCGGGCGAGCACAAGGTCGAGGTGCGCGCGACCAGCGAATTCGAGCCGGAAGCGCGCGGCGAAACCACGTACACGCTGCAAGACTGGCCGCAATGACCGAATCGGTGAAAGCCGAGGAATGGCCAACGCTCGACGGCACGCCGCCGCGCATCATCGCGCACCGCGGCGCGAGCGGCGTGTTGCCGGAACACACGCTGGAAGGCTACGCGCTGGCGCTGGAGCAGGGCGCGGACGTGATCGAGCCGGACCTCGTGTGCACGCGCGACGGCCATCTGGTCTGCCGCCACGACCGTATCCTGTCGCGCAGCACCGACGTGGCTTCGCGCGAGGAATTCTCCTCGCGCCGGCGCGACAACGATTGGTGGGTCGAGGATTTCGACCTGGCCGAAATCTCCAGCCTGCGAGCGCTGCAGCCGTTCCCGGCGCGCGACCATTCGCACGACGGCCGCTTTCGCATCCCGACCTTCGCCGGCGCCCTGCTGTGGGCCGAAACCGCCGCGAAACAGCGCGGCACGAAAGTGCTGCTCTATCCGGAACTGAAGACGCCGGCGCTCTTCGCCCGCAATGGCCTGGACATGGTGTCGCGCTTCGCGACGATGGCGCGGCAGCGCAATCCGGCGCGGGTCGGGTTGTGGCTGCAGAGCTTCGAGATCGAGCCTTTGCTGGCCCTGCGCGAAAGCGCCGAGGTGCCGGTGTTCCTGCTGCTCGATCACACCGCGCCGTGGCGCAAGTTGCTGCCGAAGTACAAAGGGCAGGTTGACGGTTTCGGCGTGGACAAGCGTCTGCTGCAGGATGTCGACGGCTCGAGCAGCGGACTCGTCGATCTCGCGCACGAGCTCGGCATGGCGGTGCATGCTTACACCTATCGCGACGATCATCCGGCGCCGGGATTCGCCAACGTCGAGGAAGAACTCGACGTCGCGTTTGCGATGGGCGTGGATGCGTTGTTCTGCGATTTTCCGGCGACCGCGCTCAAGTGGCGCGACGCGTTCGACAGCGATTGATCAGTCGCCCAAACCCGCGCGTGCCGCCGCGATGGCGTCGATCCGCGCCTTGCGGACTTTTTCCGCGATCGCTTCGCCGTGCAGTCCGCTCAGATCCAGGTCGCGCGGACGGATCGAAAGCGCTGCGCTGTGCAGCGCATCCAAGTGCGCGCGGTTCGGGTAGTCGACGTCGTCGATTCCGCGTCCGCGCTTGTCGGCTTCGCTGACCAGGCCGAGCTGCGCGATCCGGGCCGGTTTCCGGAATCCGTCGCAGCGCGCGATCAGGTCGTGCAGCGTCGCAGCCTTCAGTTCGGCCAGGCGATGCACGTTCAAGTGCTCGCGGCAGCAGATTTCCGCGACGGCCGCGAATTCGGCCGGCACCTTCAGGCGTCCGCACAGTGCGCGGATCGGCGCAAGGCCGCGATGCTCGTGCATGCGGTGCGCGGGCAGCTCGCGCGCGGGCGTGAGCGCCTTGCCCAGGTCGTGGGTCATCGCGCAGAAGGCGATCAGCGCGTCTTTCGGCGCAAGGCGCGCGGCGGCGTCGAGCACCATTTCGGTGTGCAGGCCGGCATCGATTTCCGGATGGAACGAGGCGCGTTGCGGCACGCCGTACAAGGCATCGACTTCCGGCATCACGCGCGCCAGGGCGCCGCACTGGCGCAGCGTGCGCACGAAGGCGGAAGGCGAGGGTTCCTGCAGGGCGCGGAACAGTTCGGCGAACACGCGCTCGGCGACGAGATGATCGGCTTCGCCATCGGCGACCATCGAGCGCATCAGCTGCAGCGTTTCCGGTGCGATGGAGAAGCCGAGCGAGGCCCAGCGCGCCATGAAACGCGCGGCGCGCAGGATGCGCACGGGATCTTCGACGAACGCGGGTGAAACATGGCGCAGCACGCGCGCCTTGAGGTCGTCCGCGCCGTGGAAGGGATCGATCAGCGCGCCGTGTTCGTCCTGCGCGATCGCGTTGATCGTGAAATCGCGCCGCGCGAGGTCTTCTTCCAGCGTGATGTCGGGCGTGGACAGCACGGTGAAGCCGCGATAGCCGCGCCCGGATTTGCGCTCGCAGCGGGCCAGCGCGTATTCCTCTTTCGTCTTCGGGTGCAGGAACACCGGGAAATCGCGTCCGACCGGCGTGAAGCCGGCGGCGGTCATCTGCTCGGGCGTGCTTCCCGTGACGACGTAATCGCGGTCGCCCGGAACGCGGCCGAGCAATCCATCGCGCACCGCGCCGCCGACGAGATAGATCCTCATGGATTTCCGGCCACCTGCGGCGCGGAGGTCGCAGGGCAGGCGAAGCGCTTGCGCTGCCCGCTGGAAACGGTGCCGCCGGACAACCGCACTTCCACCGGCAGCGCCGAGCCGGTGAGCTTCCAGTCGTAGATCGCGGAAAACGCCGCGATGCGCGAGACGTAATCGCGGGTTTCACGATACGGGATGGTCTCGATCCACAGATCGATGCTGCGTGGCGGCCGCTGCGCGAGCCAGCGCGCGATCGGCGTCGGACCGGCGTTGTAGGCGGCGGTGGCGAGGAAGGGGCGTCCGCCATGCTGCGCCAGCATCGTGGCCAGATGCGCGATGCCGAGCGTCAGGTTCTTTTCCGGATTGAACAGGCCGGCTTCGCCCGGATAACCGATGCCGCGCTTCTTCGCTTCGATCTGCGCCGTGCCGGGCAACAACTGCATCAGTCCGCGGGCGTTGGCGTGCGAACGCGCTTCGGCCTGCCAGGCGCTTTCGGCCCGGATCAGGGCCGCGATCCAGGCGGGATCGAGCCCGTATTTCTTCGCTTCGCGGCGCAGGTGCTGTTCGTGCGGCAGCGGGAAGCGCAGCCCGTAGTAGGCGAGGTCGTCGCCGGAGTTCAGCGTGAACACGGCCCGGTCGTACCACTTGGCCTCGTCGGCCAGCGCGACCGCGACGCGGCGTTCCTCGGGCGACAGCGTTTTCACCGCGGCGTCCCATTCGCGCCGGGCCCAGTCCTTGCGCTCGATCGCGTGCAATTCGAAGGCGCGAATCAAGCCGGGAATGGCTTCGACGCGCTGCCTCAGCGCGGCGTCGTTGGGCGCGTCCTGCGGACACAGCGCGTAGGGCGCGTCGATGCGGTCGGCCGCAAGGAAGCCGTAGTAGCTCGGCTCGCGCGCCAGTTCGGCGAACTGGGCCATCGCGGAAGGTTCGCCCGCGCGTTCGGCCAGGCGCGCGGCGAAATAGCGCCAGCGCAGTTCGGATTTCTGGGCTTCGTCCATCGCCGCGATCGCCTGCCGCGCGGCAGGCTCGTCGCCACGCGCCAAGGCTTCGCGCACCTGCAATTCACGCAGCGCCGCGTCGAAGGATTCGGCCGGGACCTGCGCCATGCGACGCACGGTTTCCGGCAGGTAGGAGGCCGCGCTCCAGTAGGCGATCCGGTTGCGCACTGTGCCGCGTTCGGATGGCGTCAGGGCGAGCGAATCCTGCAAGGCGACCAGCAACGCCTCCGCCACGCCGGGATTGCTCTTCGCGAGCTGGCTTGCGCCCAGTACAGCGATCGTGCGGCTGCGTTCGTTGCGCGGCCAGGATTGGGTCACGGCTTGCGCCGGCGCATCGAGAAAGGCGGCATACGAATGCGCGACGCTGCGTTCCGCGGGCGGGAGCGACGTGTTCGCGATGGCCCGCATCAGGCCGGCGTTGCGGGCCTGTGCGGCGAGCATGACGCGCTGCCATGCCAGCTCGGGCGTGATGCGGCCCGCGGCGCGCAGCGCGGCGAAAACCGGATCGCAGAGGTTCGGCAGCGACTGGCCGGAAAGCCACAGCGCCTGCGCTTCGTCCAGATAGGCCGGGTCGGGCTTGGCGGTCAGGCGCGACTGCAGATCCGCGCAACGCAGCTTGGGATCTTCGCTGCCGTTGTAGAGCTGGCGGAAACCGGCCCAGTCCTGCCGCGAGATGGCCGCGTCGAGCGCGGCGCGGCGCAGCAGCGGCACGACTGCGATGTCGCCGTGGCGATCGAGGAAATGGGTGATGTCACGCACCGGAAGCCGATCGACCTGCCGGCGCAACTTGGCGTATTCCAGATACGCGTGCAGCGGGTGCCGGGAAAACGGCGCGGCGGCGGTGGCGTAGGCCGCCAGCGGACCGCGTTCGGCAACGACGAGTGCGGCAGCGAATTCGGCCCGCTGCGATGCGGGCGTCGAGGCGGCGGCAGCGGAAGTGGCGAGCGCCAGCAGCGTGGCGACGAGGAATCGGCATCGGTTCATTGAAAAAGTGTAAACCGCGCCGTGGCGCGGTTTCGTGCCGGGATGCCGTCGCGGCGTCCTGTGGTTCAGGCTCGATGCTGCAGCGGTCCCGCCGTGCCGGTTGGTCGGTGGCGCCGCCGCGGCAGGCCGGGCGCGCCACCTTGCTGCGCGAAACGCTCAGAACTTGATGACCGTCCGGATCACCTTGCCCTCGTGCATCATGTCGAAGGCTTCGTTGATCTGTTCCAGCGGCCGGGTTTCGGTGACGAATTCATCGACCTTGAGCTCGCCGCGCAGGTATTGCTCGACATAACCGGGCAACTGCGAACGGCCCTTCACGCCGCCGAACGCGGTACCGCGCCAGACGCGGCCGGTGACGAGCTGGAACGGCCGCGTGGAGATTTCCTGACCGGCGCCCGCCACGCCGATGATGACCGATTCGCCCCAGCCGCGATGGCAGCATTCGAGCGCCGCGCGCATCGTGTTGACGTTGCCGATGCATTCGAAGGTGAAATCGAGGCCGCCCTTGGTGAGCTCCACCAGCACTTCCTGGATCGGCCGGTCGTAATCCTTGGGATTGACGAAATCGGTCGCGCCCATCGCCTTGGCCATTTCCCACTTCGCCGGGTTGATGTCGACGGCGATGATGCGCGAGGCCTTGGCCATCACCGCGCCCTGAACGACCGCGAGGCCGATGCCGCCCAGGCCGAAGACCGCGACGGTCGCGCCCGGCCAGACCTTGGCGGTGTTCAGCACCGCGCCGACGCCGGTGGTGATGCCGCAGCCGAGCAGGCAGACCTTGTCGAGTGGCGCTTTCGGGTTGATCTTGGCGAGCGCGATTTCCGGCAGCACGGTGTATTCGGAAAAGGTGCTGCAGCCCATGTAGTGCAGCACTTGCCGACCCTTGTAGGAAAAGCGCGAGGTGCCGTCCGGCATCAGGCCCTTGCCCTGGGTGGCGCGCAGCACGATGCACAGGTTGGTGCGCCCCGAGGTGCAGTATTCGCACTGGCCGCATTCTGGCGTGTAGAGCGGGATCACGTGGTCGCCGGGCTTCAGGCTGGTGACGCCCGGGCCGACTTCTTCCACGATGCCGCCGCCTTCATGGCCGAGGATCACCGGGAACATGCCTTCCGGATCGGCGCCCGACAGCGTGAACGCGTCGGTGTGGCAGACGCCGGTGGCGACGATGCGGACGAGCACCTCGCCCGCCTTCGGGCCTTCGAGATCGACCTCCTCGATGCTCAGCGGCTTGCCGGCTTCGAAGGCAACGGCGGCTCTGGTTTTCATGGTGCGGCTCCTTTTGTTGTGGTCGGGCGATGGTGCATCGGCCCGGGGAAATACATCGGCTGCGGCGATTCTCGCGCATTCGGCGCGCGGCAACGACGGCGCTCAGGCGCGCAGCGCCGCCGCGTGATGCCGCAGATGGTCTTCGATGAAGCTCTGGATGAAGTAGTAGCTGTGGTCGTAGCCGGCGTGCAGGCGCAGCGTCAGCGGCTGGTTCGCCTCGCGGCAGGCGGCGTCGAACAGCCACGGGCGCAGCTCGTCGGCGAGGAATTTGTCGGCCTGGCCCTGGTCGATGAGGATCGTGCCGGGGAAGGTCCTGCGCCGCACCAGCTCGCAGGCGTCGTAGTCCTTCCAGCTTTCCACGTCGTTGCCCAGATACTTCGGGAACGCCTTTTGTCCCCAATGCACCTGCGTGGGCGCGACGATCGGCGCGAAGGCCGACACCGAGCGGTATCGGTCCGGATTCTTCAGCGCGATCGTCAAGGCGCCGTGTCCACCCATCGAATGCCCGGTGATGCCGCAGCGAGCCGTGTCCGCCGGGAAACATTCGGCGATCAGTGCCGGCAGTTCCTGCGCCACGTAGGAATACATGTTGAAGAAGCGCGAATACGGCGCCTGCGTGGCGTCGAGGTAGAAACCCGCGCCGGCGCCGAATTCCCAATCGGCCGCTTCGTCCGGGATGCCGGTGTTGCGCGGGCTCGTGTCCGGCATCACCAGCATCAGGCCGAGTTCCGCCGCGAGGCGCTGCGCGCCGGCCTTGATCGTGGCGGTTTCCTCGGTGCAGGTGAGCCCGGCGAGGTAATAGAGCACCGGCACCTTGCCGTGCGCGGCCTGCGGCGGCTGGTACACCGCGAACTTCATCGCGCCGTGGTTGGTTTCCGACGCGTGCCTGTAGAAGCCCTGCACGCCGCCGAAGCAGCGCTGTTCCGAAATGATTTCAAGTTTCGCCATGGCGTTTTCCGGGAATCCTGTGCTTGCGCGTGAATCGCGGGAGTCTACTTCCGCGCAGTCGCGCGCACGAGCGCGACGCACAAGCCGCCGCGTCCGCGATACAGTCGATCGCATCGGAACTGCGGCGCGTTGCCGGAACGCGCTGATCCGCGGATCGGGAAACATGCGAGGGAAGTCGATGCACGATGCCGCCATGCCCGTGAACGTCGCGCTCGGCATTTTCGCCGGCGGGCAGGCGTCGCGTTGCGGCGGGCGCGACAAGGGTTGGATCGAAGTGGACGGCGAGGCGCAGATCCGGCGCGTGCTGCGTGCCGCAGGTGGCGGTTTTGCGCGCGTGCTGGTGAGCGCCAACCGCAATCTCGAGGCGTATGGCGCCTTGGGCGTGGAGGTGGTGGTCGATCGATGTCCCGGATTCCAAGGGCCGCTGGCGGGCTTGGCCAGCCTGTGTTCCGTGCTGCGCGGGGATTTCCTGCTGACCGTGCCGGTCGATGCTTTGCATCTGCCGGTGGATTTCGCCGCGCGCATGCTGGCCGGTGTCTCGCAGGGTGGCGCGGCGCAGGCAGTGGTGGCGCAGGACGAGGATGGACTGCAGCCGCTGTTCGCGGCTTATCCGGCGACGCTGGCCGTCGGCGCCATCGATGCCTTCGCGCGTGGTGAGCGTTCGGTGTGGCGCTGGCAGGAAACGTTGCCGGCGCATGTCTGCCGATTCGAGGGCTGGCGCTTCGGCAATCTGAATTCGCCTGCGGACATTCCCGCGTGAGCCTTTCTGGCGCGTGTTGCGGTGCAGTTGCCAGTGGGCCTCCAAAGCGGAAAAGATGCCGCGGAGAGCTTGTTGTAGATTCGCGGATCGTGATGCGAAGTCACTTGGACGCGCGGATCCCGTTCATCCGGGAAACGCGTGGATGAGCGCAACCGGGCCTCACGCCATGCACAACCAGAAGGAGCGCCGCCGCCGATGAGCGCCGAACAGTTGCCGCTGAAACCGCCGCGTCCGCGCGATCCCGGCGCTGCGTTGCCGCCGGCGCTGCGGGCGGCGGTCGAGGCCGCGCTCGAGGAGCAGGGTGGCAAGCCCGGTGCGTTGTTGCCGGTCTTGCATGCGGTGCAGGATCGGCTGGGCTACGTGCCGCCGGAGTCGCTCGCCTTGATCGCGCACACGCTGAATCTTTCGCGCGCCGAAGTGCATGGCGTCGTCACCTTCTATCACCACTTCCGGACCCATCCGCCCGGTCGCACGGTCGTGTCGATCTGCCGCGCGGAAGCCTGCCAGGCGGTCGGCGCGCGCGCGCTCGAAGCGCATGCGAAGAAGACGCTCGGCATCGATTGGCACGGGACGACCGCCGATGGCGCGGTCACGCTGGAGCCGGTCTATTGCCTCGGCAACTGCGCTTGCGGGCCGACGGTGCTGGTCGGCAAGGACGAACTGCATGCGCGCGTCACGCCGGAACAGTTCGATGCGCTGCTGCGCGTCGCACGCGAGGCGAAGCCATGAGCGCGGCGAAAGTCTACGTGTCGCGCGATGCGACCGCGCTGGCGCTTGGCGCGGACAAGGTGGCGCGCGCGATCGCGGAGGAGGCGAAGACACGCGGCCTCGAAGTGGACATCGTGCGCAACGGCTCGCGCGGCTTGTTCTGGCTTGAGCCGCTGGTCGAAGCTGTCGTTGGCGCGCAGCGCGTCGCCTATGGGCCGGTTGCGCCGGGCGATGTTGCGGCTTTGTTCGATGCCGGATTCCTGCAGGGCGGTGAACACGCCAAGCGCATCGGCGGGATCGAGCGCCATCCCTTCCTCGCCCGGCAGGATCGACTGACCTTCGCGCGCGTCGGCGTCATCGATCCACTGTCGGTCGAGGACTACGTCGCGCATGGCGGCTATCGCGGCCTCGCCAACGCGCTGGCGAAAAGCGGCGCGGAGATCGTGCAGGAAGTCGTCGAGTCGGGCCTGCGCGGACGCGGCGGCGCGGCGTTCCCGACCGGAATCAAGTGGAAGACGGTCCACGATACGCACGACACCTGCAAATACGTCGTCTGCAATGCTGACGAAGGTGATTCGGGCACCTTTGCCGACCGCATGCTGATGGAAGGCGATCCGTTCTGCCTCATCGAAGGCATGACGATCGCCGGCATCGCGGTTGGCGCGACGCAGGGTTTCATCTACCTGCGCAGCGAATACCCGCACGCGCATGCGGCCTTGAAGGTGGCCATCGCGAACGCCTACGCGGCCGGTTGGCTCGGCGCGGACATCCGAGGCAGCGGCAAGCGATTCGATCTCGACGTGCGGCTCGGCGCGGGTGCGTACATCTGCGGCGAGGAAACGAGCCTGCTCGAAAGCCTGGAAGGCAAGCGCGGACAGGTGCGCTTCAAGCCGCCGCTGCCCGCGATCAAGGGCCTGTTCGGCAAGCCGACCGTGATCAACAACGTGATTTCGTTCGCGTCGGTGCCGTTGATCCTCGACCAGGGCGCGGCGTTCTACAAGGATCACGGCATGGGCCGTTCGCGCGGTTCCCTGCCGATCCAGCTCGCCGGCAACCTCAAGCACACCGGACTGGTCGAAAAAGCCTTCGGCATCACGCTCGGTGAACTGCTTTACGACTTCGGCGGCGGCAGCCTGAGCGGACGACCGATCCGCGCGGTGCAGGTCGGCGGGCCGCTGGGCGCGTACCTGCCGGCGTCGCAGTTCGACACGCCGCTCGACTACGAAGCCTTCGCGCAACGCGGGGCGATGCTCGGCCACGGCGGCATCGTCGCGTTCGACGACACGGTCGACATGCTGGAACAGGCGCGCTACGCGATGGAATTCTGCGCGGTCGAATCCTGCGGCAAGTGCACGCCGTGCCGGATCGGTTCCACGCGCGGGGTCGAAGTCATCGACCGCATCAAGGCCGGCCTCGAGCGCGACAGGAACCTGCACCTGCTCGGCGACCTGTGCGAAACCATGCGCCACGGCTCGCTGTGCGCGCTCGGTGGTCTGACACCCGATCCCGTCCTGAGCGCACTGAGGCATTTCGCGGAAGATTTCGAGGCACGGGAGTAAGCGCCATGTTGTCCATCGTCGAAACCGATTTCGGTACGCCGAAATCCAGCGCCGGACAGACCGTTTCGCTGACGATCGACGGCCGCACGGTTGTGGTTCCGGCCGGAACTTCGGTGCTGCGCGCGGCGGCGGAAGCGGGCATCAACATCCCGAAGCTCTGCGCGACGGAACAGCTCGAGGCCTTCGGTTCCTGCCGTTTGTGCCTGGTGCAGATCGAAGGCATGCGCGGCTATCCGTCGTCGTGCACCACGCCGGTGGCGCAGGGCATGAAGGTGACGACGCAGAACGGCAAGCTCGCCGAACTGCGGCGCGGCGTGATGGAGCTGTACATCTCCGATCATCCGCTCGATTGCCTGACCTGCCCCGCGAACGGCCATTGCGAATTGCAGGACATGGCCGGCGCGGTCGGCCTGCGCGAGGTGCGTTACGGCTTCGAAGGCGAGAACCACGTGTTCCTGACGAAACCCGATGGCACGGCCAATCCGCTGCACGCGCCGAAGGACGGGAGCAATCCGTATTTCAGCTTCGATCCGTCCAAATGCATCGTCTGCTCGCGCTGCGTGCGCGCCTGCGACGAGCAACAGGGCACGCTGGCGCTGACGATCCAGAACCGCGGCTTCCAGTCGAAAGTCGCGCCGAGCGAGAACGTCGCGTTCATGGATTCCGAATGCGTTTCCTGCGGCGCCTGCGTGCAGGCCTGCCCGACCGCGGCGCTTTCGGAGAAATCGCTGATCGCGATGGGGCAGGCCGAACACAGCGTCGTGACGACCTGCGCCTATTGCGGCGTCGGATGCAGTTTCCGCGCCGAAATGAAGGGCGAGGAAGTCGTGCGCATGGTGCCGAACAAGGACGGCCACGCGAACCATGGCCATTCCTGCATCAAGGGCCGCTTCGCGATCGGTTACGCCACGCATAGGGAACGCATCCTCAAGCCGATGATCCGGGCGCGGATCACCGATCCTTGGCGCGAGGTGTCGTGGGAAGAAGCGATCGGCCACGCGGCCAGCGAGTTCAAGCGCATCCAGCGCCAATACGGCCGCGATGCGATCGGCGGCATCACGTCCTCGCGCTGCACCAACGAGGAAACCTATCTGGTGCAGAAACTCGTGCGCGCCGGCTTCGGCAACAACAACGTCGATACCTGCGCGCGCGTCTGCCATTCGCCGACCGGCTACGGACTCAAGCAGACGCTCGGAGAATCGGCCGGCACGCAGGACTTCGATTCGGTATTGAAGGCCGATGTGATCTTCGTCATCGGCGCGAACCCGACCGACGGCCATCCGGTGTTCGCTTCGCGGATGAAACGCCGTCTGCGGCAGGGCGCGAAGTTGATCGTGGCCGATCCGCGCCGCATCGACCTGGTGCGTTCGCCGCACATCCGGGCGCAGCACCATCTGATGTTGCGTCCGGGGACGAACGTGGCGCTGCTCACGGCGCTGGCGTACGTGATCGTGACCGAAGGACTGGTGAAGGAAGACTTCGTGCGCGAGCGCTGCGAGCTGGATTCGTTCGAGAAGTGGCGTGCCTTCGTCGCCCAGGAGCGCCACTCGCCGGAAGCCACGCAGGACATCACCGGCGTTCCCGCCGCCGAAGTGCGCGCCGCCGCGCGGCTCTACGCGACCGGCGGCAATGCGGCGATCTACTACGGCTTGGGCGTGACCGAGCATTCGCAGGGTTCCACCGCGGTGATCGGCATCGCGAACCTGGCGATGGCGACCGGCAACATCGGGCGCGAAGGCGTCGGCGTGAATCCGCTGCGCGGCCAAAACAATGTGCAAGGCTCGTGCGACATGGGTTCGTTCCCGCACGAGTTCCCCGGCTATCGCCACGTTTCCGACGACGCGGTGCGCGCGCTGTTCGAGCAGGAATGGGGCGTGCCACTGTCGGGCGAGCCGGGACTGCGCATCCCCAACATGTTCGAAGCCGCGCTTGATGGCGATTTCAAGGGTCTGTACATCGAAGGCGAGGATCTGGCGCAGTCCGATCCCAACACCCAGCACGTGACGGCGGCGCTGTCGGCGATGGAATGCGTCGTGGTGCAGGACCTGTTCCTCAACGAAACCGCGAAGTTCGCGCATGTGTTCCTGCCCGGTTCCTCATTCCTGGAAAAGGACGGCACCTTCACCAATGCCGAGCGCCGCATCTCGCGCGTGCGCCGTGTGATGGCGCCCAAATCCGGTTACGCGGACTGGGAAATCACCCGGCTGCTCGCCAATGCGATGGGCTGCCCGATGGATTACGCGCATCCGTCCGAAGTGATGGATGAGATCGCGAGGCTGACGCCGACCTTCGCCGGCGTCAGCTACGACAAGCTGGAGCGGCTCGGCAGCATCCAGTGGCCGTGCAACGAGGCGCATCCGGAAGGAACACCGACCATGCACGTCGGAACCTTCGTGCGCGGCAAGGGGCGTTTCCTGCTGACGGAATACGTGCCGACCGACGAGAAGGTCAACGCGAAGTTCCCGTTGATCCTCACCACCGGCCGCATCCTTTCCCAGTACAACGTCGGCGCGCAGACGCGGCGCACGCCGAACAACCTGTGGCACAGCGAGGACGTGCTGGAAATCCATCCGCACGACGCCGAGCAGCGCGGCATCAAGGACGGCGATTGGGTCGGCATTGCCAGCCGCGCCGGCGAAACCGTGTTGCGCGCGACGGTCAGCGACCGCATGCAGGCCGGTGTGGTCTACACCACGTTCCATTTCCCCGGTTCCGGCGCGAACGTGATCACGACCGGGAATTCGGACTGGGCGACCAACTGCCCCGAATACAAGGTCACCGCGGTCGAGGTCACGCGCGTGAACCAGCCGTCCGAATGGCAGCAGCGCTTCCGCGAATTCAGCGAGCGCCAGAAGGCATTGCTCGCACAGGCGCGCAAGGAGGCCGCGGCCACGCCGCCTCGCTGAGATGCCGATGGACGAGGCAGCGATGGCCGGATCGCACGCAGGATTCGCGCGGCGGCGCGTGCATCGCCTGCGCGGCGGTGTGGTCGAATGCGTCGAGGATGTGGTCGCCGAGGAAGTGCCGATCGCGCTCGTGTACAACGGGCGCCCGCACGTGGTGATGATGGCCACGCCTTGCGACCTGCACGACTTCGCGCTCGGCTTCTCGCTGACCGAAGCGGTGATCGGCGCGGCGGAGGAATTGGAAAGCATCGAGGTGCAGGCGCTGCTCGAAGGCATCGAAATCCGGATGCGCATTCCGCAGGCGTGCGCCGATGCACTCGAAGCGCGCCGTCGCAACCTGACCGGACGCACCAGCTGCGGCTTGTGCGGCGCACAGGCGCTGGAAGACGCCTTGCGCCTGCCGCCGCGCGTCAAAAGCGATCTGTGCATCGATGCTGCGGCGTTGTCGAAAGCGCTCGCGGCCTTGCACGAGCGCCAGCCCTTGAACCAAGCCACCGGCGCCACCCATGCCGCCGCCTGGGCGAACGCGGACGGCACGCTCGCGCAGGTGCGCGAGGACGTGGGACGGCACAACGCGCTCGACAAACTGGTCGGCGCATTGGCGCGCGAGAACGCGGACTTCACCGCGGGGTTCCTCGTCGTCACCAGCCGCGCCAGCTACGAAATGGCGCAGAAGGCCGCTACCGTCGGCGTTGGCGTGCTTGCGGCAATCTCCGCGCCGACCGCGCTCGCGATCCAACTCGCGACGCAGGCGAACTTGGGACTGGTCGGCTTTGCGCGCGGCGGGAATTGCGTTGTCTATGCGGTGCCCGGGCGCATCGCGCAACTCGGACGGGAATCCAGCCCATGAACCAGCACACGAGGACTGGCGTCGAGCACATCGTGCGGATGGCCAACGACATCAGCCATTTCTTCGCTTCGGAACCGGATCGGGACGTCGCCATCGCCGGCATCGCCGCGCATATCCGCAGATCCTGGGAGCCGCGCATGCGCCGCAAGATCCACGCCCATCTCGCCGCCGGCGGCGAAGGCCTGGAACCGCTGGCCCGCGCCGCGGTCGAGCGCTTGGCGAAGGACGATCCCGCGGCGCGTGACGTGGCCGACAGCAGGGCGCCGGGGCACCCTGCCTCATCGACATAGCAAAGGTGCATCTTCTCCTGTCCCGGAAACAACCAAGGTCGCATGAGCGGCCTTGGGATTTGTCGTCCAGGTTGTCCCAGTTCGACGAACAGATGCACGTACCTGTGTGGAATGACGGGGGGGCTCTGAAGGTCAATGTCACCACAGACTTGCGCTGCGCCTTCGGCATTCCCTTGGACGCGGATTCAACAGCGATGAGCCGTGCAAGTTCCACGGCGCACGGAATATTCCCTTGCGTGTCCGACACGGTAAGTGTCCGAAGCCATCGGGCAGGCATCTCACTCTCGAAAGGAAAATGTCATGTTCAAGTCGATCCTCCTCTCCAGTGCCGTTCTCTTCGCCGGGCTGTATCCGCATCAAGAAGCACAGGCACAAGTCCGCTGCCCCGCAGGCTACGGCAGTTGTACCTATGAATCTGCCGGTGCGTACATTCAGGAACAGTGGAACCAAGCTGCATACAACGTGACCCGCAACCCCTATGGAAATGGTCGTTGGAACGAAGTCAGGAAGGCGCTGAACAACTGCATCAAGTGTGGAGCAAATGTTATCGACAATGGCTACCGCCGTCTCACTGATCCGCGCATCGGCGGCAACGCTCCGCGTCGTTCCGGCCGTGGTGCGCGATAACCCTTGACCTGATTTCCAAATGACCTCCATGTCCCGCCCTCATGTCCTCCTCGCCAGCCTTGCACATGAAGGGCTGGCGGTTCCCATCGACGTTCCGCAGCCTTCCTATGCCAGCGCCCATACGCGCGGTTTGGCGGCGAGGCTGGAGGGCCAATCCCAGAGCTTGTTCGACTCCTTTCGTCAAGCGGGTGATCTGGCATGGCGTGTACTGATGTGTTCACCGCTCGCGGCGGCGCGTGGTGCGGGCGAGCCGAGCCGCTTCGGCTACCGACTGCAGATCGCTGGCACCGAAGCCTTGGTGGATCAATGGAGCAGTGCCGATCTGGCGTTCTTCATCACGGCATTGCTGGATCGCTTGGCGTTGGCCTGTGGCGTGACGGGTCAGCCGATTTCACCGCTGGCGGCAACCGGCCAATTGTTCGACGCGCCGGGGCGGGAGTCGGCCGCATCGAACAGGATGCCGGCCGGACCGGCTGAGGTCCGTGCGGTGGGCGGCATCGAGGCGAAGCTTCGCGCTGCGTTGGCGACGCTGTCGCCCTTGGAAGACGCCCGTATCCTCATGCCGCACGACAATGTTTCCGGGCTGTCGCCGGACTTGCGCGACTGGATTGAATGTGGCGTGATCGTGCCGGTCCGGCGCATCCAGGACGTCCTCGATGTCCTGAAGACCCTGCCGGTCCTTCCCGAATCGATGCGCGAGGTTCTGCGTGACCTCCATGCGCCATTCGACGGCAATCCCTATCGCGGTATCGAAGCTTTCGGTGTCGAGCATCGCGGCCTGTACTTCGGGCGCAAACCGCGCATCGACGAAGTGTTGTCGAAGCTGCCGGAATCCCTCGACGCCGAGTTGCCCGCCGTGCTGATCACCGGTTTCAGCGGCAGCGGAAAGAGCTCGCTGCTGCTCGCGGGCGTGCTGGGCACCGTGCTGTATACGGACGTGCGTGGACATCGCTTCCTGCCCCGTCCGGAACGGTTGGCAGAGCACTCCGACATCGCATGGCGGGCACGGAAGCCCATTCCTGCTCTCGATGCATCAATGAATTACGTCCTAATGCAGAGAGCGGCTTCCGCCTGCGTCGCACCACCAATCTGGACAACGCCTTTCCACTGCCATACACCCAGCGGCGTAGTTCACTGGCGACGTCGGGCCAGTCGCGCTGGTTCACGCGACGACGCAAGGCGGAAAGCTGCAGCCGTCCCGTGCCAAGGTTGATGGCGAAGTCCGCGAGCGCGGCGAGGCGGGATTCGGGTTCGGTCGCCAGCACTGGGCACAGCCGCCGCGTGGATGCGGGCGCCGATTGCAGGTCGGCAGCGAGGTGGTCCTCGGCTTGGGTCTGTGTGATCGGCGGATGATTCTGTGGACACAGGTGGCCGTAACCGGTCGTCCAGAACACTGCCGGACAGAGGTAGGGATAGGCCCGGCTTGAATCGGTCTTCGGCACGCGCCGCAAGCCCTCGAACTGTTTGGCCAGTTCGAGGGCTTGCGGCGGAACGAGGGCATTGTTTCACCCGCTCGAACACGCGGCCGAGGAACCAGAAGTTCAGCACGCCCGACCACAGCGCCTGATCGGCGTCCGTCCACGCGGCGATGACGGCTTGTCCCCAATCGGCACCTGCGTTGAGCGCCGCCGTGAACGCGGCGGTCTTGGCCGCGCAGTAGAGCGCCATGAACCAGTAAGTGATGATCGGCCGCACCATACGGCACAGACAGCTCGGCGTTTCGTCCGCGCCCGGACAGGCGCAGACTGGCCTCGCCGAAGATTTTGATTGTGCTGAGTCTAACCGTATGCGCGTCCACATCGGTAAGCGCATCGCCAGCGTATGGCACTGCGTCACAGACACGCGATCCTGCGTGCCCAGCAGAAAACCTGCCACAGGCTTCCATTCCGTGGTGAGGCTGCCAACCACGGGTCGCACTGCGTGAAACCCGCAAAACAAGGGGATTCCGGGCACAAAAAAACCAGCCGTTGGGCTGGTTTCTTGTATGGGATGGTGGCCAAGGGCGGAATCGAACCACCGACACGTGGATTTTCAATCCACTGCTCTACCAACTGAGCTACTTGGCCATCGGGGATGCCGAGCCGACTATTAGACCGGGATGTCGGGCCGACGTCAAGACGTCATGCATCGATTGTGATCGTTTTCCGCGAAACCTCAGTCCAGGTCGTCGAGTGTGAAGGCGTTCCGGCGCCAGTCGAAGACGAAGGACGGCGCGGTGCCTTCAGCGGCGATGGTGTCGAAGCGGCAGGGCTGGTTGGCCAGGTTCGGGTGCGCGCCGAGGAAGGCCTGCGCGGCGAGCGCGAGCCGGCGGCGTTTGGCGGCGGTGATGGAGGCGTGGCCGTCGCCGAAGCCGCGCTCGCGGCGGTAACGCACTTCGACGAAGACCACGGTTGCGGCGTCGCGCATCACCAGATCGAGTTCGCCGAAGCGGTAGTTGACGTTGGCCGCGACGAAGCGCAATCCGGCGCGTTCGAGGAAGGCGCGCGCGGCCTGTTCGGCCGCTGCGCCTTGGGCTCGGGTCATGGCGAGGTGAATTGCAGGCTGTCGCCGATCAGCGCGGGCTCGGCCGCCGGCAGGATGCGGCCGCCGGAGAAGCGCGCCCAGCCCGGACGGCGCTGCACGTTGCCGATGCCGTCCATGCGCAGCTCGCCGGTGGCGCCCGCGAGCGTGTTGGCAGGATTGGCGCTCAGCCATTCGTAGTGGCTGGCGATCCGGAAGGCGTCGAGGCCGAAGGCGAACAGGCGGGCCGCGGCGCCGCGCGCGCTGTCGAGGCCTTCGAGCTGTTCGCGGCGCGGCAGGTCGGGGACGTTGTCCACGAGCCAGGTCGCCTCGGTGAACTCGATGCCGTCCAGTTCGCGGTCCAGGCGCGGATTGCCGCTGCCCGAGGCGATCATCGACGTGGCGTAGATCGGTACGCCCTGGATGCCTGCAAGCGCCAGTTGCGGCATCAGCAGTCGCGCCTGGTCGGAGCGGGCGACGAGGAAGATCGCGTCGGCGTTGAGGTTCAGTCGGCGCTCGACCGGCGGTGCGTTCGGATCGGTCGGCTCGGACGGCGGCTCGAAGCCGGCGCCGAGATCGCGCAGGGCCTGTTGCAGCACCGGACCGAAGTTCGGGCTGTCCGCGGGCAGGGTTGCGGTCGCGGCGACTTCGCCGCCGAGTTGTTTCAGGCGTTCCGCGAGCGCGGCGCTGGCGCGTTGGCCTTGCTCGTCGCCGCCATGGATCGCCAGCACGCGCAGGAAGCCGCGCTGCGCGATGCGCTCGGCGGCGGCCGCAGCTTCGTCCTCGATCATCAGCGCGAAGCCGGCGCTGCCTGCCGGTGGCGGCATGGTGCCGCCGCGGTTGAGCGCGAGCGTGGGAACGGCGCCGTCGTCCTGCTCGAACAGCGCCGAAACCTGGTCGCGGCCCAGCGGGCCGACGATCAGCTGCGCGCCTTCGGCCCGCGCGGTGCGCCAGGATTCGAGCGCGGTGGCCGAGTCGTTGCCGCTGTCGTAGATCACGAGGTCCGGCTTGGCGCGCTGTTCGTCGAAATAGCCCGCGAAGAAACCTTCACGCACCGCGTTGCCGGCGGCCGCGAGCGCGCCGTCCTTGGGCAGCAGCAGCGCGACGCGGCGCAGCGCGCGATAACCGTCGGCTTCCATCGGCGCGACGTCGTCGAACAAGGCGACGCGCGGCAGCGGGTGCGGCAGCGGCAGACGGCGCACCATCAGCGCGCGCGCGGCGAACGGATAGACCGGGTGTTCGGCCGCGACCGCTGCGGCACCGGCGGCGAGGCGATCGTCGTCGAGGCCGTCGAGCAGCTGCCGGATCTGCGCGTCGTTGCCGACCTTCTCGCGCTTGGAAAGGAAGTCGCCGAGCAGCGCGCGTTCGGCCGCTGCGGTGAAGGCGTCGCCGAGCATCGCGGCCGCGCGGGCGCGGGATTCGTGGTAGCGCGGCAGATAGGCATGCGCCAGTTGCGGGCCGATCCTGTCGAGCAGGGAAAGGGCTTGCGCGGGCTGGTCGTTGTGCAGCGCCAGCTCGGCCTGCAGCAGGCCGAGACGGGTGCGCGCGTCGGAATCGAACTTCTTCGAGGAAATGCCGTCCAGCGCGTCGGCGGCGCGATCCGGGAAACCTTCCTCGCGCCAGGCTTCGGCCGCGCGCAACTTGTACCAGTCGCGTCGGCTGCGTTGGCTGGCCGCGGCATCGAGGAACCCTTGCGCGGCCTCCGCGAAACGGCCTTCGTCGAAATCGCGCTCGGCTTGCAGCGAAACGTCGGGCGCGGTCGATTTCACCGGCACCGAGTCGCAGCCGACGAGCAGCGCGGCGAAGGACACAGCAAGGCAAAGGCGCAGGGCGTGGTTCCGCATGGAAGTGTGCCGGTGGAAGGGAATTAGAATCGTAACACCCGCGCATGGCGCGAACTTTCACCAAGGTTCCATGATGAACAAGGTCGCGCCTTTCCGCTCGCCCGGAAAACTGCATGTCGTGGCGACGCCGATCGGCAATCTGGGCGATCTGTCGCCGCGCGCGCTGGAAACGCTGAAGAGCGTCGATCTGGTCTGCGCCGAAGACACGCGCCACACCGCGCAATTGCTGTCGCACTTCGGCGTGCGCGCGCCGCTCTGGGCGCTGCACGAACACAACGAGGCGCAGCAGGCCGATCAGGTGATCGCGAAATTGCGCGAGGGTGCGCAGGTGGCGCTGGTGTCGGACGCGGGCACGCCGCTGGTGTCGGATCCGGGCTTCCGGCTGGTGCGCGCGGCGCGCGAAGCGGGCATCGAAGTCACGCCGGTTCCCGGCGCGTGCGCGGCGATCGCGGCCTTGTCGGTCGCCGGCTTGCCGAGCGACCGCTTCGCGTTCGAAGGCTTCCTGCCGCAGAAATCCTCCGCGCGGCAGGCGGCGTTGCGCGAACTCGCGGGCGAGCGGCGCACCCTGATGTTCTACGAATCCAGCCATCGCATCCGCGAATGCCTCGCCGACATGGCGGAAGCCTTCGGCGGCGAGCGCCGCGCGGTGCTGGCGCGCGAGCTCACCAAGAAATTCGAGACGGTGATCGACGGCAGCCTCGCGCAGTTGGCGCAGGCGCTCGATGCCGACGAAAACCAGCGCCGCGGCGAATTCGTCGTGATCGTCGAAGGCGCGCCCGAGGCCGATGCCGACGCTTCGCTCGCGCAGGGCCGCAGGGCTTTCGCGATCCTGCGCGAACACCTGCCGCCGGCGCAGGCCGCGAAGCTGGCGGCCGAGATCAGCGGCGCGCCGCGGCGCGCGCTGTACGAATGACGCGATGCTAAATTGCCCGTTTGCCACGAAATGGACGAAGGACCTTCCGCGATGACTTTGGATCAATGGCTCGAACGCATCTCGCAACTGCACCCGAGCGAGATCGAATTGGGCTTGGACCGGGTCGCGAAAGTCGCGGCCGCGATGGGCTTGCGCAAGCCCGCGAACCGCGTGGTCACGGTCGCCGGAACCAACGGCAAAGGCTCGGTCGTCTCCTTCATCGACGAGATCGCGCGCGCCGCCGGACACAAGGTCGGCACGTACACCTCGCCGCACCTGTTCCGCTACAACGAGCGCGTTTCGATCAATGGACAATCGGCTTCCGACGAGGAACTGGTCGCCGCGTTCGAGGCCGTGGAAGCGGCGCGCGGCGAAATCCCGCTGACGTATTTCGAATTCGGCACGCTTGCGGCGCTGTGGCTGTTCGCGCGCGCGGGGCTCGATCTCGTGGTGCTCGAAGTCGGCATGGGCGGACGCCTGGACGCGGTGAACATCGTCGATGCGGACGTCGCGGTGATCACGTCCATCGCGCTCGACCACGTCGAATACCTGGGCCGCGACCGCGAGAGCATCGGGCGCGAGAAGGCGGGCATCTTCCGGCCGATGAAGCCGGTCGTGATCGGCGATCCGGCACCGCCGGAATCCGTGCTCAAGGCGGCCGAGAAGCTCGGCGGTCCGGTGATGCAGATCGGCAAGGAATTCAAGGCCGTGCCGATTCCGGGCGGCAACGGGAAATGGAGCTACCAGATCGGCTTCGAACGCATCGAGCTGCCTGCGCCCGGTTCCCCGGCGCCGGTGCAGCCGGGCAATGCGGCCGTGGCGATCACGGCGCTGCGCGTGCTGCAGCCGGGCTTGAACGTGAGCCCCGAGGCCATCGCCCAGGGCGTCGCCTCGATGAGGATCGCCGGTCGCATGCAGGTGCTTCCCGGTCCGATCGAGGTCGTGCTCGACGTGGCCCACAACCCGCAGGCGGCGCAGCAGCTGGCGGGCTGGCTGATGCGCAATCCCTCGCGCGGTGCGACCCAGGCCGTGTTCGCGGCGCTTGCGGACAAGGACGTGACCAACGCCGTGGCCGCGCTCATGGGCAAGATCGACGTGTGGCGGCTGGCCGGATTGCCGAACATGGGCAAGCGCTCGCAGAGCGTGGACTTGCTGTGGCAGCGCGTCGGCGGCCTGCTCGGACGCTCCATCAGCTCGCGCCATCCGACCGTGGCCGAGGCGCTGGCCGAAGCGCAACGCTACGCGCAGGCCGGCGACCGCATCGTCGTGTTCGGCTCCTTCCACACCGTGGCGGAAGCGATGCTGGCCTTGCAGGAGCAGGAATCCTGAGCCGGATCCGGCCCAGGATTCCGCTTCAGTCCCGCGCCAGTCGCCGCCGCTATAATTCCGCGCACTTCTTCGAGTGGCCTGCGCATGGATTCCGCGTACAAGCAACGACTCATCGGCGCTGCCGTCCTGGTGGCCGCCGCGATCATCATCCTGCCGATGCTGATCGGCCGTCCCGACGATCGCGCCGCGATGCCATCGACCACGGTGCCGCTCGACATTCCGCAGGCGCCGGATCGGCGCTTTGAAACGCGCGAATTGAGCCCGGTGACGCCGGCGCCGATTGCCCAGACCGCGCCTGCCGCGGACGAAGGAACGGTGGCGACCGTCGATATCACCAGCTCGACGGGAAGAGAGGTTGGCGTCGATCCGGACGAAGGCTTCGACCTTGCCTCGCGCCCTGCGCCTGCCGCCGTCACGACGGCCAAGCCGGAAACGCCGCCTTCGTCGGCGCCGACACCGAAGCCGACGACCGCGCCGACGCCGGTGCAAAGCGCCACGCCGCCGGCAACCGTCGTCGCGCCGGCGACGTACACGAGCGGCTATGCGGTGAATCTCGGCAGTTATGCCAACGCCGCCAACGCCAACGCGCTGGTGTCGCAACTGAAGGCCCGCGATCTTCCCGCTTACGCCGAACCGGTGTCGCTCGACGGCAAGCCGGCGCAGCGCGTGCGGCTGGGGCCCTACGTGCAGCGCGGTCAGGCCGAATCGGCGCGGCTCACGGTGAGCCAGCTGCGCCGCGACATTCCTGCCGTCGTGGTCGCGCTCGATGGTGAGCCGGTTTCCAAGGCGGCCACGCCGGCCAAGCCGGCCGTCGCTTCCGGTTTCGCGGTGCAGCTGGGCGCCTTCAAGTCCGAGGATGACGCCAACCAGTTGCGCAACCGCGTCCGCAACGCCGGATTCTCCGCCTACGTCGAGCGCGCCAATACCGAAGCGGGCGTGCTGTGGCGCGTGCGGGCCGGCCCGGAAACGCAACGCGCCGGCGCCGAAAGGATCCGCGACCAGATCAAGGCCAAGCTGAATCTCGACGGCAACGTCGTTTCGCATCCCTGATCGAAATGGCCGCCTCCGTTCCCCGATGGCATAGCCGCTGTCCATCTCCTGCCGGCGCGGGCAGCGTGCGGGGCGGATCATGCTGACCTGGGCCGACATCGCGCTGCTGGTCATCCTCGGCCTGTCGGCCGTGGTCGGGTTGTGGCGCGGCTTCATTGCCGAAGTGATGTCGGTCGCGGTGTGGGTCGCCTCGTTCTGGCTGTCGTTCGCGTTCGGGCCGCAGGTCGCCGCGATGTTCGACGCCCACGTGGATTCGCCCTCGGCGCGCTGGTTCCTCGGTTACGTCGTGGTGTTCGTCGCTGCGCTCGTGGTCGGCAGCCTGCTGACGTGGCTGATCGGCAAGCTGGTGAAGTCCACCGGTTTGTCCGGCACGGATCGCCTGCTCGGTCTGGTTTTCGGCATGTTGCGCGGTATCGCGGTGGCCTGCGTGCTGGTGCTCGCGCTCGGCTTCACGCCGATGCCGCAGGAGCCGTTCTGGCAGCAGTCGCAGTTGATGCCGGGCTTCGAACGCGGCGCCGCATGGCTGAAAATCTGGCTCCCGGCGACATTGGCGCAGCATGTGTCCTTCGATCCGGCCGGACTGATGCCGGCCTTGCCGAACGCCGCGCCCGGAAAGCCCGCATCGGATCCGGTGGTTCCGGACGCGCCAGCAACGCCCCCAGCGCCCACGCCTGCGCCGAAAGGCCAATGAATCTTTTGACTTGAGGTTTCACCATGTGCGGAATCATCGGCCTCGTCGGCCACACGGAAGTCGCCGCGTCGCTGTACGACGGTCTCACCGTGCTGCAACACCGTGGCCAGGACGCCGCCGGCATCGCTACTGCCGACGGCAACGTGCTGCGCGTGCAGAAGGGCTCCGGCCTCGTCAGCGAAGTCTTCGACGAGCCGAAGATGCGCCTGCTCACCGGCCGCATCGGCATCGCGCATTGCCGTTATCCCACGGCCGGTTCGGCCGGTTCCGACGAAGCCCAGCCGTTCTACGTCAATTCGCCCTACGGCATCGCGCTGGCGCACAACGGCAACCTGATCAACACCGAAAACCTGCGGCGCGAGGTGTTCGAGCAGGATCGCCGCAACGTCAACACACAGTCCGATTCGGAAGTGCTGCTCAACGTGATGGCGCATGAGCTGTCGCAGCAGGAGGACCTGACGCCCGAGGCCGTGTTCGATGCGGTCGCCGGCGTGCACAAGCGCTGCCGCGGCGGCTACGCGATCCTGAGCGTGGTCCTGGGGCTTGGACTGGTCGCGTTCCGCGATCCGCACGGCATCCGGCCGCTCGTGCTCGGCCGCCGCGAAACCGGGAACGGCCCCGAATACGCCATCGCGTCCGAATCGGTCGCGTTCGACCTGCTCGGCTTCACCCGCGTGCGCGACGTGATGCCCGGCGAAGCCATCGTCATCACCGAAAAGGGCGAGCTGCATGCCCGCCAGTGCGCGCCGCAATCCGAACACGCGCCGTGCATCTTCGAATACGTCTATTTCGCGCGGCCGGATTCGATGATCGAGAACGTCTCCGTGCACAAGGCGCGCATGCGCATGGGCATGAAGCTCGGCCAGAAGATCCTGCGCCTGCGTCCCGACCACGACATCGACAGCGTGATCCCGATTCCCGATTCCTCGCGCGATGCCGCGCTGGAAGTGGCGAACGCGATCGGCGTGAAGTACCGCGAAGGCTTCGTCAAGAACCGCTACGTCGGCCGTACCTTCATCATGCCGGGCCAGAGCGAGCGGGTGAAATCGGTGCGACGCAAGTTGAACCCGATCCACCTGGAATTCCGCAATCGCGTCGTGCTGCTGGTCGACGACTCCATCGTGCGCGGCACCACCTCGCGGCAGATCGTGCAGATGGCGCGCGAGGCCGGCGCGAAGAAGGTGTACCTCGCGTCCGCGGCGCCGCCGGTGCGTTATCCGAACATCTACGGCATCGACATGCCGGCCGCGAACGAACTCGTCGCGCACGGCCGCACGGAAGACGAAGTGCAGGAGCTGCTCGGCTGCGACTGGCTGATCTACCAGGACCTGGACGACCTCAAGTGGGCGGTTTCCGAAGGCAACGACGCGCTCACCGGCTTCGACGATTCCTGCTTCACCGGCCGCTATGTCACCGGCGTCGAGGACGGCTATCTGGATCGATTGCAGGCGGCGCGCTCGGACGAATCCAAGAAGCGCCCGCGCTAGGACGATCGGCGGGAAGGGCGGGAGACCGGGCATCGCCGGGGCGGGACAACGCATCGGTTAGCATGTGCGCTCGCCCCAAGCGAACAGCACATGACGAACGACTTCCTCGGCAATCCCGTCGCCCCTGACAGCGCCGATTGCATTGGCGCGATCGACGATTTCATCGGCGGCTTCCTCTGCTACGAGCCGCGCATGCTGCGGATCCTCGAAGCGGCCGATGGCGCTGCGGGTGCGGTGCTGGCGAATGCGTGCGCCGGGATCCTGTGCATGTTCGGCGAGTCGGTCGAGGCGCCGGCGCAAGCCAGGAAATACCTCGGGCGGATCCATTTGGTGCGGCCTTCGCACGAGCTGCGCGAACGCCTGTATGCCGAGCTGCTGGCGTCGTGGATCGAAGACGAGATGCCGCGCGTGTTGAAGCTGTGCGAGCGCCTGCAGGCGGCGTTCCCGCGCGATTTGCTGGCCGCGAAGCTGGCGCAGTACCTGCATTTCAACCGCGGCGATTTCCCGGCGATGCTGCGGATCGGCCTGAAGGCCGTCGAAGCCGCGCCGGACGTGGCGCAGGCGCATGGCATGCTGGCCTTCGCGTTCGAGCAATGCCACCTGCTCGATCGCGCCGAGCAATCGGCGCGCCGCGCGTTGGAGCTCAAGCCCGACGAGCCTTGGGCGCAGCACGCCCTGGCGCACGTGATGCTGACGCAGGGCCGCATCGACGAGGGCGCGGCGTTCATGGCGGCCGCGAGCGACGGTTGGTCGGGGCTGACGTCGTTCATGTCCACGCACAACTGGTGGCACCTGGCCTTGTTCCATCTGGCGCGCGGCCGCGATGACCTCGTGCTTGAAATCTACGACGAGCACGTCTGGGGCATCGAGCCTTCGTATTCGCAGGACCAGGTCGGCGCGGTGTCGCTGCTGGCGCGGATCGAATTCTCCGGCGTCGATGTCGGGCCGCGCTGGGAACAGCTGGCGCCGTGGCTGCAACGGCGCGCCAACGACACCGCCTTGCCGTTCCTGTCGCTGCAATATCTCTACGGGCTGGCGCGCGCGAAGCAACCCGAAGCCGGCGAATTGCTCGCCGCGATCCGCGCCCGCGCCAACGATGCGCCCGAACATGCGCGGCCGACTTGGCGCGACGTGGCCTTGCCGGTGGCCGAGGCGATCGTCGCCCATGCCGCCGGCGACCATGCCCGCGCTGCGAGCCTGCTCGGCGGCGCCTTGCCGAAACTTTCCGCGATCGGCGGCAGCCATGCGCAGCGCGATCTGTTCGCGCAGATCGAACTCGATGCCTTGTGGCGTTCCGGCCAGCTGATCGCCGCGCAGCAGGCGTTCGAACAGCGGCGCCTGCGCGATCCGAAGGATGTTCCGACCAATCGTGCGCTGTCGGCGATCTACGCCGACCTCGGCTTGCCTTCGCTGGCGAGCGAGGCACGCGCGCTGGCCGGAGCGCAGGGATGATGCGGCAGGACATGCGCTTCCGCGCGGTGGTGTTCTGGTTGCTGGCGCTGGTGTCGATGTGCGTCGGCGCCCACACGCGCGACACGGTCGAAATCGGCTTGCAGCTCGAACCACCGGTGCTCGATCCGACCACGAATCCGGCCGCGCCGATCGGCGAAGTCGTCCATGGCACGGTGTTCGAGAACCTCGTGAAGCTGGCGCCGGACGGCACGCCGAAGCCGTGGTTGGCGACTTCGTGGAGCGTGTCCGACGATGGCCTGGAATACCGCTTCACACTGCGCGAAGGCGTGCGCTTCCACGATGGTTCGCCGTTCGATGCGGAAAGCGCGCGTTTCAGCCTGGCGCGCGCGATCGCCGGGGATTCGCTCAATCCCGAGCGCAGCGAGCTGCAGGCCGTCATCGAGGTTTCCGTCGAAGCGGGAGATGCCAAAAGGCCACGGCCGCGCGTGCGGGTGAAGCTTTCGCACCGCGATTCCGGCTTGCTGCAGACATTGGGATTGCCCGGGCTGGCGATGGTGTCGCCGGCCAGTGCGACGAACAACGCGCAGCAGCCCGTCGGCACCGGCCCGTTCCGCTTCGAGCGCTGGCGGCGCGGCGATCGGGTGGAACTGGTCCGCAACGAGGATTACTGGGATGGCGCGCCGGCCCTGCAGCGCGTCGCGTATCGTTTCATCGCCGATCCGAACGCGGCTTACGCGGCGCTGATGGCCGGCGACCTGGACGCATTCCCCAACTATCCGGCGCCCGAGAGCCTGCCGCAGTTCGAGGCCGATGCCCGTTTCGCGCTCGACATCGGAACCTCCACGGGCAAGGCGTTGGTCGCGATCAACCAGCGCCGCGAACCGCTGGGCCGCGTCGAAGTCCGTCGCGCGCTGACGCAGGCCATCGACCGTCGCGCGGTGATCGATGGCGCGATGTCCGGCTACGGCGAGCCGATCGGCAGCCATCTCACGCCGGTCGAACGCGGCTACGTCGATGTCACCGACATGTGGGCCTTCGATCCGGAAGCGGCGCGCGCCGTGCTGAAGGACGTGTCGCGGCCGCTGCGCCTGGTGCTGCCGCCGCCGTCGTATGCCCGGCGCGGCGGGGAAATCGTCGCGGCGCAGTTGTCGCAGGCCGGCCTCGACGTGCGGATCGAACAGGTCGAATGGGCGCAGTGGCTCGATCAGGTCTATGCGCGGCGCGATTTCGATTTGACCGTGATCGTGCACGCCGAGCCGCTCGACCTTCCCATCTACGGCCGCGACAACTATTACTTCGGCTACGAAAGTCCGGCGGCGCGCGAACTGCTGGCCAAGCTCGGTGACGCGCGCACCCGCGACGAGCGCGATGGCGTGCTGCGGGCCCTGCAGTACCTGCTGGCCGACGATGCCGTGAACGTCTGGCTGTTCGCGTATCCGCGCCTGTCGGTGCGCGATGCCCGGCTCACCGGCCTGGGCGAGCCGGGCCTGCTCGGTCGTTTCGACGTGGCGAAGGCAAGTTTCGCCGAAGGCACGCCGCCGCGCGCCGGGCAGGGCACGGAAATCGCCATGCGCTGGTTGGCGCCGGTCGTCCTGTTGCCGCTGCTGTGGCTGGCGTGGCTGCTGGTGCGGCGATTCGGCTTTGGCTATCTGCTGCGCCGTTTCGGCGTGCTGGCAGCGACCCTGCTCGCGGCGACCCTCGTGGTGTTCGCAGCGACCAACTGGCTGCCGGGCGATCCGGCCAGCCACATGCTCGGCATGAAGGCGACGCCCGAAGCCATCGAGCTGTTGCGCGAGCAGCTTGGCTTGAACACTCCGGCCTGGTTGCGTTACGTGCAATGGCTGGGCGGCATGCTGCAGGGCGATTTCGGCACGAGCTACACCTATCGCGTGCCGATCGCGCCGCTGTTGCTCGAACGGCTCGCGGTGTCGCTGCCGCTCGCGGTGATGGCCCTGCTGCTCTCGGTCGCCGCCGCCTTGCCCTTGGGCGTGCTCGCGGCGGCGTGGCGCGGAAAGATCTTCGGCGCGGCGCTGGATGCCTTGGCGCAGATCGGCGTGTCGGTGCCGGGTTTCTGGGTCGGCATGCTGCTGGTGCTGTTGTTCTCGGTGAAACTCGGATGGGTTCCGGCGGGCGGTTTCCCGGGCTGGCAGGCAGGCATCGTTCCGGCGCTGGCATCGCTGCTGCTGCCTTCGATCGCGCTCGCGTTGCCGCAAAGCGCGGTGCTGGCGCGGATGTTGCGCGCCTCTCTCGTCGAAGCTGCATCGGAAGACTATGTCCGCACCGCGCGCGCCAAGGGCTGCGGGCGCTTGCAGGCCTTGCTCCAGCACGCGCTGCCGAACGCGCTGCTGCCGCTGTTGACCGTGGTCGGCCTGCAGTTCGGTTACCTGATCGCGGGCAGCGTGATCATCGAGAACGTGTTTTTCCTTCCCGGCCTGGGGCGATTGGTGTTCCAGGCCGTGACGCAGCGCGATCTGGCCGTGGTGCAGGCCGTGACCGTGCTGATCGCAGGAGCGGTCGTGACCTTGAGTTTCCTGGTCGAGATGCTCTATGCGCTCGCCGATCCGCGCTTGCGCATTCGCGTCGCGGGCAATGGAGTGCCGGCATGAACGCGATTCCGCTGGCTTACCTGCGGCGCAGTTCGTGGGCCTTGTATCTGGGGCTGGCGCTGTGCGCCCTGTCGTTGTTGCCGGGGCTCGTCGCGCTGTTCTGGACGCCGTGGGACCCCGAGCGCATCGCCGTGGTCGAACGGCTGCAACCGGCATCGTCCGCGCATTGGCTCGGCACGGATCACCTGGGGCGCGATCTCTTGTCGATGCTGATGGCCGGCGCGCGCAGCACGCTCGGCATCGCGTTCGCGGCGGTCGTGATCGGTTTGTTGATCGGCGTGCCACTCGGGCTCTGGTCGGCGGCACGGCGCGGTTGGGTCGATGAACTGCTGATGCGCGCCAACGACATCCTGTTCGCGTTCCCGGCCTTGCTGCTGGCGATCCTGCTGACCGCCGCGCTCGGCCCGGGCGCCATGAATGCGATCCTCGCGATCGGCCTGTTCTCGGTTCCGGTGTTCGCGCGCGTGACCCGTGCCGGTGCCCTGCAGCTTTGGCTGCGCGATTTCGTGCTCGCGGCGCGGCTCGCGGGCAAGAGCCATTGGCGCATTTCCTTCGAGCACATCCTTCCGAATCTCGCAGGATTGATCGCGGTGCAGGCTTCGTTGCAGATGTCGCTCGGCGTCTTGGCCGAGTCGGGCTTGTCCTATGTCGGCCTCGGCACGCAGCCGCCCGCGCCGAGCTGGGGCCGGATGTTGAACGAGGCGCAGACGCTCACCGCCGTCGCGCCGCATCTCGCGTTGCTGCCCGGCCTGTGCATCGCGCTCGCGGTGCTCGGCCTCAACCTGACCGGCGAAGGCCTGCGCGAGCGTTTCGATCCACGCGGCGAGGGACGTTCGCGATGAGCCGCGAGCCGCGTCTTTCGGTCAGTGGGTTGAGGGTCGAACTCGACGGCCGCGCCTTGCTGTCGGACGTGAGCCTGTCGCTCGACGAGGGCCAGACGCTCGGCCTCGTCGGCACCTCGGGTTCGGGCAAGACGCTGACCGCGCTGGCGATCGCCGGCTTGCTGCCGCCCGGAATGGAAGTGTCCGGCAGCGTGCGACTGGATGGCGAGGAATTGCTGGGCTTGCCCGAAGACCGCTGGTGCCGGATCCGCGGCGACCGCATCGGCTTGGTTTCGCAGGAGCCGGCGACCGCGTTGAATCCCTTGATGACGATCGGCGCGCAGATCGCTGAAACCGTGCGCTTGCATCGCATGGTGCCGTACGACGAGGCGCTGCGCATCGCGCGCGTGACGATGGAGGAAGTCGGGCTGCCGCCATCGCGTGTGGGGCCGGATCGCTATCCGCACGAGCTTTCCGGTGGCCAGCGCCAGCGCGTCGCGCTCGCGCTCGCGCTCGCGATGCGCCCCGAGCTGTTGATCGCCGACGAACCGACCACGGCGCTCGACGTCACGGTGCAGGCGCAGGTGCTCGCATTGCTGAAACGGCTGACGCGCCAATACGGCATCGCGCTGGTGTTCGTCAGCCACGATCTCGCGGTCGTGGGGCAAATCGCGGATCGCATCGTGGTGATGGACGAGGGCCGCGTGATCGAACGCCGTGGTCCCAACGGCATGGTCCTGGCCGACTTGCGCGCGCCGCAGTCGATGCGTTTGCTCGATGCGGCGCGCAGAAGGCCGGTGCGCACGTCGAAGGTCGCGGCCGATGCGCCCGTCGTGCTGCAGGCGCGCAGCGTGAGTTTCGAGCACAAGCCGTTCGCGTCCAGGTCGATCCTGGCGCGCATCCGCGGTCATCGCGCGGTCGACCACGTGAGCCTGGAACTTCGGCGCGGCGAGAGCCTCGGCATCGTCGGCGAATCGGGCAGCGGCAAGACCAGCCTGCTGCGGCTGCTGCTTGGCCTTGAGCGCCCGAGCGAAGGCGATGTGCTGCTGGGCGACCAGTCGATGGTGCATGCCACCGGCGCGCAACGGCGCGCGATGCGGCGGCGGATGCAGGCCGTGTTCCAGGATCCTTACGGCAGCTTCGACCCGCGCTGGCGCGTCGAACGCCTCGTGGCCGAGCCGCTCGATTTGATCGAGCCTGCGATTCCCGCCGCGGAACGCCGGCGCAAGGTCGAGGCCGCACTGGCAAACGTCGGCTTGCCGGCCGACGCCGCGGATCGCTTCCCGCACGCCTTCTCCGGCGGCCAACGCCAGCGCATCGCGATCGCCCGCGCCCTGATCGTGGAGCCGGACGTGGTGGCGCTGGACGAGGCCATCTCGGCGCTCGACATCTTCACCCGCAACCAGATCCTCGACCTGCTCGCCGAACTCACCAGGAAGCTCGGCATCGCGTGGCTGTTCGTCTCGCACGATCTTTCCGTGGTGCAGGGCGTGACCGATCGCGTCGCGGTGATGCAGGATGGCAGGATCGTCGAAACCGGCCCGACCGCGCGCCTGTTCGCCGATCCGCGCCATCCGCACACGCGGGATCTCATCGCCGCGATGCCGCAACTGCCCGATGCGGTGCGGCTCAGAACGTCGACTTTGGAAACGCCATGAAAATCGCCAGCTGGAACGTCAATTCGCTCAACGTGCGCCTGCCGCACCTCTCGCAATGGCTGCAATCGGCTGCGCCGGACGTGGTGGCCCTGCAGGAAACCAAGATGGAGGACGCGAAGTTTCCCGAAGCCGCGATCGCCGAGCTGGGCTATCGCAGCGTGTTCTCCGGGCAGAAGACCTACAACGGCGTCGCGATCCTGTCGCGCGAGGAGCCGCGCGAGGTGGGCGTCGGCATTCCCGGTTTTGCCGACGAGCAGAAACGCGTGATCGCCGCGACGATCGGCGACCTGCGCATCGTCGACGTCTACGTGGTGAACGGGCAGGAAGTCGGCAGTGAGAAATACGAATACAAGCTGCGCTGGCTGTCCGCGCTGCACGATTGGCTCGCGGAAGAGCGCCGGCGCTATCCGAATCTGATCGTGCTGGGCGACTACAACATCGCGCCGGACGAGCGCGACGTGCACGATCCGGCGGTCTGGAACGACGACAGCATCCTGACTTCGACCGCGGAACGCGATGCGCTGCGCCGTCTGTTCGGGCTGGGGCTGTCGGACAGTTTCCGCTGGTTCGAGCAGGCCGAGAAGCAGTTCAGCTGGTGGGATTACCGCGCCGCGGGATTCCGCCGCAATCTCGGATTGCGCATCGACCTGATCCTCGCGAGCGAGGCGCTCAAGCCGCGTTGCGTCGCGGCGGGCATCGACCGCGAGCCGCGCACCTGGGAGCGGCCCAGCGACCACACGCCGGTCTGGCTTCAGCTGGCGTGATCGGCGAGGTGCGCATCGCGTTGGCGATGCGCCGCCAGGCATGACGTGACGCTGCCGAGCACCAGCGCCAGGGCGGCGATTTCCAGTCCCGTCGGCCCGCGCTGTTCCCAGGCGAAGGCGTAAAGCAGCGCGAACACGGTTTCGAACACGATCATCTGGCCGGTCAGCGTCAGCGGCAGCAGCCGGCTCATCTTGTTCCACAGGCCGTTGCCGATGATGGACGCGACCACGGCAACGCCGGCGGAGACGGCGAGGAACTTCAGCCAAGCGTCGCTGGTGTGCGGGTCGGATTCGAACATCAGCGCCACCGGAACCAGCACGAGGCTTTGCGCGCCGGTGACGAGGCCGGTGAGCAGGTTCCAGTCCTGCGCGGCGACATGCTTCATCTGCGCAAGGCAACGCGCGTTGAAGACCGCGAACGTCGTCCACGAGGCCAGCGCGCCGAAGGCGCAGAGCAGTCCGAACAGGGCTTTCGACGTGGCGCCGACGCCCGCGTTGGCCAGCGACTGCCAGCCGATGCAGACGATGCCGGCCGTGCACAGCAACAGCGACGGCAGCAGTTTCCGGAGTCCGACCGCGCCTTCGTCGCGACTGCCGATGACCGTCACCGCCACCGGCAGGAAGCCGACCACGAGCGAGGTCATCGCGATGCCGCCGTTCTGCACCGCGCTCGACACCATCACGTAGTAGAGCGTGTTGCCGGTGAGCGCGAGCCAGACCAGGTTCCGCCATTCGCGGCGCGTGATGCGCGAGGTCAGCGAGCGCCAGCGCGGGGCGATCAGGACGATCGCGATCAGGCCGTAGCAGAGGTAGCGGCCGATGGTGAGCAGCAAGGGGCTGAAGTCCCGCGCCAGTTCCGGCGCGATGAAGACAAGTCCCCACAAGGCGCCCGCGCCCATGCCGCAAGCGATGCCGGCGAGCGTGTTGCGGGAGGTCGAAGGCGTTGCGATGGCGCCGGATGGCGCGAGCGAAGTCATGCGCGAATGATATTGACGTGAATCTGAAGCCAGCGCCCGGTTTCCGGTCACAAAACGCAACGAAAACCAGGCGGCTCGCGGGAAACGCGCCATCGCCGCGCAGGTGGAGCCTTCCGCGGCGGCGGGCACGCTGCCGGTGGCGCGATGCCGCCGGACATGTGCCGTTGCGAAGGATCACCCCGCAAGCTGTTCGCCGGGAACGAGCCGGTGGGAAGCCGGCGCACGCCGATCGCGCTGGATCGGGTCAGGCGCGCCCTGCGACCCGTCGCCTCCCTGGAGGCGACGAAGTCCGGATTACTTGCCCTTGGCCAGCGGCAGGTCGGCCGATTGCCAGGCCGCGATGCCGCCGTCGAGCCAATGCACTTTCGTGAAACCGGCCTTGACCAGCTTCGCCGCCGCTTGGGCGGAAACCATGCCGGTGCGGCAGACCAGCACGATGGGGCTTTCGCTTTCCTTGGCCTTGGCCAGCACCTTGCCTTCCGGATCGAGCTGGCTCAGCACGATGTTGCGGCTGCCGACGATGTGGCCTTTCTCGAAGTCGTTGATCGGGCTGACGTCGATCACCAGCGCGTTCTCGCGGTTGATGAGGTGGGTCAGCAGCGCCGGCGTGAGGGATTTGTAGCCCTTGCGCAGGTTCGCGATCTCGTTCGCGATCAGTGCGAACGTGATCGCGACGAAGGAAAGGCTCAGGATCGGATGGGCGGCGATGAAGCTGGTGATTTGTTCGCTGAACATGCTGGAATCGTTTCCTCAGTCGCCGAGCGCTTCGCGCAGGAATTCCGGCATCGACAGCGCGGCGCGGTGGATGTCGGCGTTGTAGTAGCGCGTCTTGAAGGTCTTCGACGCCGCACCGCGTTCGCGGAAGCCGGACAACTCGCCGCCCTTGCGGGCCAGCGTGCAGCTCCACCAGCCGGTCGGATAGCACGGCTGCGGGAAGGGCAGGGTGCGGAAATGCGCGAAACCGGCGGCCGCCATGTGGTGGCGCATCGCCTTGATCAGGCTGGTGTGGACCAGCGGCGATTCGGATTGCTGCACGAGGATGCCGCCCGGGCGCAGCGCCTTGAGGCAGCTGGCGTAGAAGGCTTCGTTGAACAGGCCTTCCGCGGGGCCGACCGGATCGGTGGAATCCACGATCACCACGTCGAGGCTTTCCGGCGCGGCGTTCTTCATGTAGGCGATGCCGTCGTCGAACAGCAGCTGGGCGCGCGGATCGGCGTTGGAATCGCACAGTTCCGGGAAATACTTCTCGGCCATGCGCGTCACCTGCTCGTCGATGTCGCACTGCACGACCGACTCGACTTCCTTGTGCTTCAACACTTCGCGCAGCGTGCCGCAATCGCCGCCGCCGATGATGACCACGCGCTTGGGGTTGCTGTGGGTGAACAGCACCGGGTGGCTCATCATCTCGTGATAGAGGAAGTTGTCGCGCGAGGTCAGCATGATCGCGCCGTCGATCACCATCAGGTTGCCCCAGTCCGTGGTTTCCCAGATCTCGATCTTCTGGAACGGCGACTGCACCTCGTCCAGCTTGCCCTTCACGCGGAAGCCGATGGACGAACCGGAAAGTTCGAAGTTTTCGTAGAACCAGTCGGTGTTGGCGGTCATTGGATTTCCGTCTGAGGAAAAAGCGGGTAGGGGAACCGGCGGATTGTACCGGAAGCATGATGGATTACGCCTGACGCGATTCTTGCGATCATTCATCAATGTCCGGGATTCATGCGCCGCCGCCGAATGCTGGCCCCGATGCGCTTTTCGCGCAGGTGTATGACCGTCTGAAGGCGATGGCCGGCCGGAGGCTTTCCGGACAGGAGCGCGGCACGCTCGACACCACCGCCGTGGTGCACGAACTGTTCCTGTGGATCAACAAGGGCGACGGCTTGCAGTTCGAGCGGCCGGAGCAGTTCTTCGCCTACGCCGCGCGCGCCATGCGGCATCTGCTCGCCAACCGCGCCCGCGACAAGCAGCGCCTGAAAGCCGGCGGCGACTGGATGCGGGTCACGCTCACCGGCAGCGACCAGCGCTTGGCGCTGGACAGCGCCGAGCAGGCGCTGGCGATGGAAGACGCGCTGGAAAAGCTTGAACAGGCCGACGCCCGGGCCGCGCAGGTGGTGGAGCTGCTGGTGTTCGCGGGCCTGGACCAGGAGCGCGCCGCGCAAGTCCTGGGCGTTTCGCGCATCACCGTGGCGCGGGACTGGCGCTTCGCCAAGGCGTTCCTGAGGGACGCGCTGGAATGAGGCGCGCGCGGTGATACGGATCGTCGCCAAACGGTGTTGGACGAACGCATGAACACCCTTCCCATCCCTGATGGAAACATTCGCGCCCTGTTCGACGCGGTACTGGAACTGGCACCCGCCGAACGCGACGCATACCTGCAAGCGCATTGCCCCGATCCGGCCATGCGCGCCAAGGTGCTGGCGCTGATCGAGGCCGATGCGAGTACTTCCGATCTGCTGCAACACGACTGGGCCCGGGACATCGCCGCCGGTCTGGGGGCGGCCGAAGCCAGTGGGCCCATCCTGCCCGCCAATGGCTGCATCGGGCCGTTCCGCATCCTGGGCGTGCTGGGCGAGGGCGGATTTTCCACCGTGTTCGAAGCCGAGCGCGAGGTCGAGGACGTGCGCCAGCGCGTCGCGGTGAAATTGATGCACCGCGGCCTGCACACGCCGGACGCGCGCCGCCGCTTCGAGCTCGAACGCCGTGCGCTGCTGCAACTCAAGCACCCGAACATCGTGCGCATGATCGAAGGCGGCGTTACCGACGCGGGCCAGCCTTACATCGCCATGGAGCTGGTCGAGGGCATGCCGATCGTCGAACACGCGCGCCGGCAAAGGCTCGACCTGGCTGCGCGGCTCCGGCTGTTCGTCGATGTGTGCCGCGCCGTGGAAGCCGCCCATCGCGCTTTGATCGTGCATCGCGACATCAAGCCATCGAACGTGCTGGTGTCGCGCGAAGGCGTGGTGAGCCTGCTGGATTTCGGCATCGCCAAGCTGCTCGACGACGGGGACGATGCACGCACCCAGTTGCCCGCCTTCACGCCCGGCTATGCCGCGCCGGAACAGCGCGAAGGCGGACACATCACCACGGCCACCGACGTCTACGCGCTCGGCGTGCTGCTCGACGAGCTCATCACCGGCGAGCGCCGCGAACCCGGCGAAACCAGGACGCCTTCGGCGCGGGTCAACGATTCCACCGATCCGAACGCCTTGCCCGCGACGCCGAGAACCACGCGGAAACTGCTGCGTGGCGATCTGGACAACATCGTGCTGAAAGCCGTCGCACAGGAGCCGGAGCAGCGTTACGCCTCGGCCGGCGCGCTGGCCGAGGATATCGGGCGCTATCTGGCGAAGAAGCCGGTGCTCGCGCATCCGCCTTCGCGGTGGTACCGCACGCGCAAATTCATCTTGCGCCATCGCGGCGGGGTGGTGACGACGGCAGCGTTCCTGCTGGCGATCTTCGCTGCGCTGGGCCTGGCTTTTTGGCAGGCCAGGGTGGCGCGGCTGGAGGCCACGCGCGCCAGCGAAGTGCAAGCCTTCCTTGAATCCCTGTTCCAGCCGCTGAACGATGGCGTGGAGTTGGCGCGCACGCCCACGCTTCTGGAATTGCTGGAGCGTGGCCGACGGCAAGTGGAAGAGCGTTACCGGGGCAATGCGCAGATTCGCGCGCAATTGCTGGTGATGTTTCTGCGCATCCACCAGAAGCTGGGGGAAACCCACGAAATAAATGAGCTTGCCGAGGCCGCGCGAACCGCTGCGATCGCGGCCTGGGGCGAACGTGACGAACGCAGCCTGGAGGCGCGCTACCGTCATGCGATGCAGCTGCGCCATGTGGGCGAGAACGACCAGGCCCGCGCCGAACTGGAAGCGGTGCTCGAGGACATGCGCGCGCAGGGCTTCGGCGGTGAAGCCTATGCCAGCGTGCTGGACGGATACGCCGTCGTGCGCATGCGCCAGGGCATGCCGCCGGCGGAAGCGGTGGAACTGCTGCGCGAGTCATTGCGCGCGCGCCAAAGCGCGCCCGATCCCACTCCCGCCAGCCTCGCGCTGGGGTACAGCAACCTGTCTGTCGGCCTGCAGCAGGCCGGCGAATTCTACGGCGCGCTGGAGCAACTGGAACGTGCGCTGGAACTCGAACAACGGCAGTTCGGTCCCGGCGCGCGCATGGCCAACGTGCTGGTCGGCATCGGCTTCAATCAATCCATCCTCGGCCATTGGCAGGAAGCGGAACGGACCATGCAGCAGGCGCGCGACATGTACGCGAACACGGCGGTGGCCAAGAGTCCGAACATGGTGACGTTGTTGATCCGGCTTTGCGCCACCCGGGCCGGACTGGAACAGTTCGCCGCCGCCGAGGCCACCTGCGACGATGCCGTGTCGATGGCGCGCGAGGTTGGCGGCGAGACCAGCTCGCAATACGCCACCGCGCTGATGCGGCGCGCGGAAACCGCTTTCGGGCGCGGGGATTTCGCCGCGATGCAGGCCGACCTCGAGCGGGCCTATCAGGTCGCGGAATCGCTCCAGGGCAATCGCGACTATGTTCGGGACATGATCGAAGGCGCGGAGTCGCGGCTTTGGCAGCTGCGCGGCGAATGGGATCGGCGTCGCGACAGACTCGCCGCCACGCTCGATCCTTCCACGGCCGGTGGACGTCTGGGCAACAGGGCGCCCGGCGCTCCCCAGATCGCCGCAAACCTGGCCTTGGCCTGCGAGCATGCGCCGGACGAAACCGTTTGCGGAAACGATCCGATGGCGCGTGCGGACGCGCTGATCGCCGCCATGGACACCCCGCGCAGCGTGCAGGTCCTGCTTGCGCAACTGCCGATGGCGGAACTCGAACTGCTGCACGACGAACCTGCGCGCGTGCTGGAGCGGTTGGAGCCGGCGCTGGCCATGGTGGAGCCGGAATTTCCGCCCATGCATTCGAGGCTGGCCAATGCCTATGCGCTGCTGGCCGAAGCCCATCGCCGGCTGGGAAACCTCGAGGCGGCGCAACGCGCTTCCGCGCGTTTTGACGGGATCCTTGCCGCGCTGCCTCCGCAACACCCGATCCGTGCATGGCGGGCTCCGGTTCCGCGGGAACGTTAGCCGCCCATGCCGATGGACGGTTTTTCCCTGTGGCGGCGACGGGGAGGATCCGCGGAAGATTTTCCAGACGTGATACATCCGCGCCACGAATGGTGTTTCCCGAATCGGCATCCGCCATTACCGGGAGATTTCCATGTCACGTCGCATCCACGTCGCTACGACTGTCGTCACGGCGTTGTTGGTCGCAACCGGATTCACCTCCGCTGCGCACGCCGCGATCTTCACTGTCGGCTCGCCCTCGGGATCAGGGCAACCGTGCACGCACGGCACGATCCAGTCGGCCATCAACGCCGCCAACAGCTCGCCAGGCGCGGACACCATCCGCCTGACGCGCTCGCTCACCTACCAGGCCGAGGCGAATACCATCGATACGGCCCAGGAGCTGACCATCGAGGGCGGTTACGCCACCTGCACCCAGACCACGCCGGACGGCACCCAGACGGTGATTTCCGGCGCAGGCGGCGCGACGGCTCCGGTGTTCACGATCAATGCGCCGTCGGGCGCGTGGATCCGGCTGAATCGCCTGAACATCCGGGACGGAGACGTGGCCGGCGGCGGCACCGGCGGTGGCATCCGGTTCACCGGGGACGGCATCCTCGAAATCAACGACAGCACGATCAACTTCAACATCGCCGGTTACGGCGGCGGCATCCACGCCGAAGGCACCGGCTCCAATGCCGAACTGGTGATCGGCGAGAACGTCATCATCAGCAACAACGTCGCGCGCTACGACGGCGGCGGCGTGCTGGCCCGCGGCATCGAAATGTCGATGCTCGACCCCGGCAGCGTCCTGCTCAACAACGAAGCGCAGGGAACCGGCGGCACCGGCGGTTTCGGCGGCGGCTTGTTCGTGCATGCTGTGAACCGGCCCAGCTACGCCTACATCGGCAGCGGGACGGGCATATTCGGCGTGATCACCAGCAACAAGGCGCTCTACGGAGGCGGCGTGGCGATCATTGGCCAAAGCGGCCACGTGGCGGAACTGCAGCTTTTCGCCACCGATCCGGCATTCCCGTCGCTGGTGGGTTTCAACACGGCGTCGGTACTGGGCGGCGGCATCTATGCCAGCTCGGCCCAGGCCCGGGCGCGCCTGTGGAACGCATCGCTCGACAACAACCTGGCGCCCAACGGCGCCGCCGTCTATCTGGCTTCCAGTGCGGGCTTTTACGTCAATTTCGCCGGACTGCCGCCGACGGCGGTGGGCTGCACCGTCGGCAGCCCCTGCGGCTTCATTACCAACAATGCCGCCAATGCGGACGAGAACCCGGGCGCGATCGTCTACGGCGAGGACGGCACGACCCTCCAGATCGGCTACCTGCCGAGCGCGGCGCCGTCGGATCCGCGTGGCGGCGTGCTGGTCCAGAACAATAGCGCCGGCTCGGTGTTCGGCGGCGCCGCGACCACGCAGATCTACCGTTCGATCATCGGCAACAACACGACCAGCAGTGATGTGATCAAGCTGTCGGACAAGCCGCTGTACCTCGTCGATTCCACCATCACGGGCAACACCATCGGCGGCGGCAGCGCGATCCTGCGCCTGGTGAACAGCGCCACCACGGTCCAGCGTTCGATCCTGTGGCAGCCCGGCAACAACGTGTTGTCGCGCAGCGGCGGTTCGATCGCCGTCGACAACACGGTCGCGCACGAAAGCACGGGCCTGGGTTCCGGCGTCAGCGTCTTCAATCCGCGCTTCGTCGATCCCGCGCATGGCGACTATGGCTTGCGCGTCGGTTCCCGCGCGGTCGATTTCGCGCTCGCGCTCGAAGGCGACGAACGCGATGCCCATGGCCGGCCGCGCGACAAGGATCTGCTCAATCCCGATCTCGTCGGTCCGCGCGACCTCGGCGCGCTGGAACGGCAATCGCTGCAGCCAATGGTGCTGAACGGCGATTTCGATGCGCCCGACTTGCGGCTGTGGACGCCGGTGCTGGCCGGTTCCACCACCCGCGATGCTTCGCAAAATGCCAGCGGTGCGGCGAATTCCGGTTCCGCTCACGTCACCCGCACGAGCCCGGCCACCGGCCAGGAAACACGCGGCATCTCGCAATGCATCCACTTGCCGGGCCCGGCCATCTACGCACTCAACGGCTGGGGGCGTGGTACCGGATCGCTGGTGGTGCCGGGCGATCAGGCGACGCTGTTCTGGGAGTACCGCCGCAACGGCGGCGAGAACTGCACCGGCACGCCGGACGCTTCCGGCTGGCATGCGCTCACCAATACGAACAACTGGCATCGACCCGCCCAGCCGGCCCTCATCAATGCCAGCGATGCGGACACGAACTCGTCGATCACGATCACCCTGGTCGCCGTGGAGTTCGGTCCCAGCGGAACGAATGCCACGCATGCCTGGTTCGACGGCATCACGTTGGATATCGTGCCGCTCGGCGATGCGCTCTTCGCCGATGGCTTCGAGGATTGAGCTGCAGGCGTCCGGCCGGATCGCGCAAACCCGTCCGCGGTCAGCGGGCGGGTCTGCGCAGTCTGGCGATGCGGTTGCGCAGAGCTGCCTCAGGCGATGCCCAGGCCCGGGATTGCGCTGATCGCTTCCGGGTCAAAGCCGGCGCACTGGGCGAAGTGCTTGCCGCGTTCGACGTAATCCTTGTAGCGCGGGAAGCTCGGCGCGCCGGGCGAGAGCAGCACCACGCCATCGGCGCCGATCGCGCGTTCGGCCAGGTGCACCGCTTGCGGCAGTTCGTCCGCCTGTAGCAGTTCGAAGCGTCCGCCGCGCGCCGCGCCCTGCAGCCCGTCGAAGATGTACGGGCCGTTCTGTCCCATCGCGACCACCGCCAGCGGCGGTTCGCGGCCCATGCGTTCGAAGAACACGCTCCAGTCCAGGCCGCGGTCGTAGCCGCCGACGAGGATCGCGACGCGGCGGTTGGCGTACACGTCCAACGCGGCGATCGCCGAATGCGGCGTGGTGCTGATCGAGTCGTTGACGTATTCGCGGCCTTCGCGATGGCCGATGACCTGCAGGCGATGTGGCAGCGGCTTGAACGTCATCGCGTGTTTGGCCAGCGGCACCGCTTCCAGACCGATGGCCTCGATCGCGGTCAGTGCCGCGCACAGGTTGCCGCGGTTGTGCGCGCCGGGCAGCGGCAGTGTCGTGCCGTCGAAGATCGCGTGCTCGCCGCGATGCACGATGTTGCCGCGCATGTGCCATCCGTTGCGCGCGTTGAACCAGTGCAGTTTCGCGCCCGAGGTCCCGCCTTCGCCGACGACCGGCACGGCTGTGCTCGCGACGCCCTGCAGTGCGGGACTGCGGGCGAACATCGCCAGCCGCGCATCGGCCGCGTTCAACACCAGGTGCTTCGGGTTTGCGCTCGTCGCCAGCGACAGCTTGTCGGCGACGTAGCGTTCCTCGCTGCCGTGCCAGTCCAGGTGTTCGGGAAACACGTTCAGCACCACGGCGACATCGGGTTCGACCGCATCGCGGGTCTGGTAGCTGGAAAGCTCGATCGCCCACGCGTCCGGCTGCACCGGCTCGTCGATCAGCTCCAGCATCGGCATGCCGATGTTGCCGACCAGCGCGGTGCGCGCGCCCGAGGCGCGCAGCAGGTGTGCGATCAGCGCGGTCGTCGTGCTCTTGCCCTTGGTGCCGGTGACGCAGATCTTGCGCGCGTCCGGGTTTTCCCCGAACCACAGCGCCGTGCCCGAGGTGAACTTCACGCCGCGCTCGATCGCCTGCGCCGCCACGCCGCGGTACGGGCTGATGCCGGGCGATTTGATGATGACGTGGAAGCGCGCCAGCAGTTCCGGCGTGACTTCCTCGGTGAAGATGTACAGGCCGGGATCGCCGATCTCGGCGGCTTGCGCGGCTTCGGCTTCCGAGCACAGCAGGGCCAGTGGCGTACGCGGCAGTTTCCAGCGCAACGCGGCGAGCGCGGCGCGGCCTTCGCGGCCGTAGCCCCAAATCGCGATGCGCTTGCCTTCAAGCTCGGAAAATTTCACTCACTGACTCCCAGACGCTGGCCGGAATGCCGTGTTCGCCCTCGACCACGAGCAGATCGGCCAAGGGCTCGGCTTCGATTTGCTGCGCGATCTGCGTCGCGAAGCGATGGACCAGCGCATCTTCGCGCCAGGCGGCACGCGACGCCAATTCCGCGAACGCGGCGCGTGCCTCGCGGCCTTCGCCGACGCATTCGAACGGCTTGTGCGCTTCGAATTCCAGCAGCGCGTCGAAGCCGGGCGCGAGCGCGGGCTCGTCCAGCAGGTTGCCGCCGAAGATCGCGGTGAGCCGCGGCTTCGGCACGAACGGCGCGAGCGCGAGGAACACGAACTCGCATTTGGGGCATTGCCCGCACCAGCGCGACGAAGGCTTCGGGCCGAGCAGGTGGAAGTTGCGGTTGCAGCTGGAGAACACCGCGTCGTAGCGGTCGGTTTTCGCGAACTGCCGCGCGACCGCCAGTTCCGACAGCGGTCGCAGCAGCGAGTAGTAGTCGAGGTCGGCCGCGATGAAGCGGCGGACATGGGCGGCGAATTCGCGCTCGAAATCCCAGCCTTTCGACCACTGGTGGTTTACTTCGCCGGTGCCCGGGATGAGGCTGCCGTAGCTCGCCGAGCGTTCGTTCGAGAACACCACTTGCCCGGCGCCGGCGAGCAGGGCCGCGACGACGAGGATCGACGAATTGACCGCCGTCACCGGGATGTGGCCGTTGTACGCGCCTTGCTTGTTGTATTCGAACAGCAGCGGCGAGAGTTGCCGTTGCACGTTCAGCGCCGGCAGGCCGGTCGCTTCGATGCAGGTGGCGATCAGCGGCGAGGAGCCGATGAACGCGGCGCGTTGTTCGACCTTCGCCGCGCGCAGCGCTTCGACCGTGACCAGCGAGTCCTTGCCGCCGCCGATCGCGGTCAATGCGGTGCGCGAAAGTCCGAGCGCCGGCGCGTCCGGCGTGCTTTCCGCGGATTCGGGGAAGGCGATCCGGCCGCGCAGCGACAGGCCGTTGCGGTAGGCGAATTCGCCGAGGCCGTTTTCGTAGACCGAGACCAGCAGCGCGGCAAGTTCCGGCGCGAGCCCACCGGTTTCCACCACGATGTGCTTCGGGATCGCCGCCTTGTAGTAGCTGACGCCGGCGATCAGGTGCGCGAGTGCCAGCGCCGCGCGGACGGCGGTTTCGCGTTCCGGCGGCAGCGCGAACGGCGCGCCGGGAAACACCAGCGTTTCGATCAGCTCCGGTCCGTGGTCGAAGGCATAGACCAGTTCCGCGCGGCCGGTGGCCGGGTCGAAATCCACGCGCACGAAGCGGAAGGTTTCGATGCCGTCGCGGTTGAAAACGAAGTCGCCCATCATTCGATCACGCTTTGCGCCGGAAGATCGCGCAGATTGTAGGTGGAAGCCATCGCGTAGCCGTAGGCGCCCGCGTTCGCGAACAGCATCGTGTCGCCTTCGCGCGTGGCCGGAAGCCGGCGCGACTTGGCCAGCACGTCGCCGCTTTCGCAGATCGGGCCGACCACGTCGCAGGTCGAGTCCGCCGGCTCGTCGAGCCGCGAAAGGTTCGCCGCTTCATGCCGCGCGCTGTAGAGCGCCGGGCGCAGCAGTGCGTTCATGCCGCCGTCCACGCCGATGCGCGTGATGCCGTCCTTTTCGACGATCTGGGTCGCAGACAGCAGCAGCACGCCGGATTCGGCGACCAGATAGCGGCCCGGCTCCATCCACAGCGAATACTGCGGGCACAGCGATTTGGCCTGCGCCAGCAGGCGGCCGAGCGCTTCGGTGTCGAAGCCGGACGCGTCGGGTTCGGTCGGAACGCCGATGCCGCCGCCGAGGTTCAGCACGCCGATGGTTCCCAACCGATCCGCGACGCCGGCCAGATGCCCGAACACCTCGCGCCAGTGCGAAGCGTCCATCACGCCGCTGCCAAGATGCGCGTGCAGGCCGAAGATGCGCACGTCGTTCTGGCGCGCGAGTTTGACGAAACCGTCGAGCGCATCGAGCGCCAGGCCGAACTTGGAGCCGCTGCCGCCGGTGCGGACCTTGTCGTGGTGCCCGCGCCCGTAGCCCGGATCCAGCCGCAGCAGCACGCTGCGGCCGCGGAACAGCTCCGGCCAGTGCTGCAGCGGGTAGACGCTGTCGAGCGTGAGCCAGACATCGCGGCGGAGCGCGGATTCGTATTCGCGGCGCGGCGCGAAGCTCGGCGTGAACAGCACGCGGGTCGGGTCGAGTTTCGGGAACAGCGCGAACACGTGTTCCAGCTCGCCCTGCGAGACGCATTCGAAGCCGAAGCCTTCCTCGTGGATCGTCCGCAGGATGTCCGGATGCGGATTGGCCTTGATCGCGTAGAAGCGCCGGTCGAGCGCGCCGACGTCGCGCAGCGAGCGCGCCCGCGCCCGCACGGTCGTAAGGTCGTACACGTAGCGTGGCGTGCCTTGGCGCGCGAGCGCCAGCAGTTGCTCGCGCTTGCCTTTCCACCACGGTTCGGGCAGCGGCTTGTCGCCACGCGCAAGGATTTCCCAGCTCGGCCCGAACACGGCGCGTTCGTACACCGGCATCGCGCGGGCGTGGATCAGGAGTTCGTGCAGGTGCGGCAGCATGCCTTCGGCGACGGTTTCGTCGACGACGAAGGTCAGGTTCAGGTCGTTGCTGCTCTGCGAGATCAGGTGCACGCGCTCGCGGCCGAACTCGGCCAGTACGTCGGAGAGCTGGTGCAGCATCGAACGCATGCCGCGGCCGACCAGCGTGATCGCGGCGGTCGGTGCGATCACCTTCACGCGGCACACCTGCGCCAGGTCGGCGCAGAGCGCGTCGATCACGTCGGAATTGACGAGGTTGTCGGAAGGATCGAGCGAAACGGTGACGTTGGCCTCCGACGAGCCGATCAAGTCCACCGACAGTCCGTGCCGCTTGAAGCGCTCGAACACGTCGGCGAGGAAGCCGACCTGCTGCCACATGCCGATGCCGTCCATCGACACCAGCACGATGCCGCGCCGCGAGCTGATCGCCTTCACGCCCTTGACCGGCTTGTCGCCGCGCGGGCCGATCACGGTGCCTTCGCAATCCGGTCGGCCCGTGTCGCGGATCCACAGCGGCACGCCGGAATCGCGGCACGGCGAAATGCAGCGCGGATGCAGCACTTTCGCGCCGGTGGTCGCGATTTCCTGCGCCTCCTCGTAGTCCAGCCGCGACAGCAGGCGCGCCTGCGGAACCTGGCGCGGATTGGCGCTGAACATGCCGGGCACGTCGGTCCAGATTTCCACCCGCGCCGCGCCGAGCAGGGCGCCGAAATACGAGGCCGAGGTATCCGAGCCGCCGCGCCCGAGGATCGCCGTGCGACCTAGTTCGTCGGCGCAGATGAAACCTTGCGTGATCAGCATTTCGCCTTGCGCGGCGTAACGCTCGCGGAAATCCGGCGCCGGCCGGGTTTCGCAGTTCACGCTCAGGCGGCCGGCCCATTCGCTCTGGTTCGGCAGCGCGACCGCGCGCAGCCATTGGCGCGCATCGCTCCATTCGAACGCCAGGCTGCGGCGCAGGTAAGCCGTGCCGAGCCGGCTCGAGAACAATTCCCCGAGCGACAGCACTTCGGCCTGCCAGGTCAGTTCGGCCGTCGTCGCGCGCGGATCCCGCGCCAGCGAATGCAGCAGGGCGAGCAGGTCGCCGATCGCCTCGTCGGCGGAAATCCCGAGCGTGGCCGCGAAATCGCGGTGCTTCTGCTCCAGCGCTTTCGCCTGTTCCAGCCGCGCGGCAAGGTTCTCGCGGGTTTCGGTGAGCGCCACCAGCTGGTTCGTGACACCGGAGACGGCCGACACCACGACCAGCACGCGGAAGCCTTCGTGTTTTCGTTTTCCCGCCAGTTCGCCGATCGTGTCCCAACGGGAGCGGCTGGAAACGCTGGTGCCGCCGAACTTCAATACGACCCACGGCGCGGCAGCGCCGGGCGAAACGGGGAGCGACATGGTCTTCCTTGCGGGCCGACGGGAGGGGCACGGCGCTGCGGTCGGCGCACAGCGCAGTGAGCGCGGATTATGGAACAGCGCGTGTTGCAGTGCGATATCGTCGGTTTTCGCCCGATTCACTTCGCCGCGCCGCAGCTTTCCCCGCTTCGGGCATCGCGTTAGGCTGGCGTCCGCGCAGCTTCGACGCATGATCGCGGAGGGCGGGAAGTGAACGGCCAACTCAAGCTCTACAGCTACTGGCGCTCCAGCGCCGCGTACCGGGTGCGGATTGCGCTCAATCTCAAAGGTCTGGACTACAGCATCGAGCCGGTGCATCTGCTGCGCGGCGGCGGCGAACAGCACTCGCCCGAGCACCGTGCCCGCGACCCGCAGGAGCAGGTGCCCTTGCTGCAGCACGGTCATCGCCTGATCCGCCAGTCGCTGGCGATCATCGAGTACCTCGACGAAACCTTTCCGGAGAACCCGTTGCTGCCCGCGACCGCGCGCGACCGCGCCCGTGCCCGCAGCCTCGCGCAGCTGGTGGCGTGCGACATCCATCCGCTCGGCAACCTGCGGGTGCAGCAATACCTGGAGCGCGAGTTCGGCATCGAGCAGGCGCGGCGCGAGGACTGGACGCGACACTGGATCAAGCGCGGCTTCGAGGCGCTGGAAACCTTGCTGACCGACAATCCGGCCTCGGGCGATTTCTGTGAAGGCGACCTTCCCGGCATCGCCGACTGCTGCCTCGTGCCGCAGGTCTACAACGCGCGCCGGTTCGGGATCGATCTTTCGCCGTATCCGACCATCGTCCACATCGACGAGGCTTGCCGCCAATTGCCCGCGTTCCAGAAGGCCGCGCCGGAAAACCAGCCGGATGCGCCGTCCGCCGCGTGAAGTGGGCCGAGGGCGTGGCGGTTCCGCAGGAAACGCGTGCGATATGCTCCCGGCATCATCCCGGCCGGTGAGGTTGCAACGTTTCCGATGAGTTCCGACACGGTATCGACCAAGGCCGAGGCCCAGGCCCGGGTCAACGATATTGCTGCGTTCCGGCGCGAACTGGCGCGACTGGAACGCGAGGGGGCGATTCCGCTGGACGCCGGGCAACTGGCCGCGCTCGCCGCGCATCAGGACGCGCGCCTTGCGGCGCTTTCCGCCGGTTTCGACATCGATCGCGATGCGCGCTCGCAGCAACTGTCGCTTGGCATGAAGGTGGCTTCCTTCCTCGGCGCGCTGGCGCTGGCGGCGGCGGTGTTCTTCCTGTTTCGGCGTTTCTGGGGCGTGTTCCCGACCACGATGCAGGTCGTGCTGCTGGTCGGGGCGGCATTGGCGACACTGGGCCTGACCGAATTCGTCCGGCGTCGTGATCGCTCCGGCTACTTCTGCAAACTCGCGGCACTGGTCGCATTCGCCTGCTTCGTCTTGAACATCGCCTTGCTGGGCCAGCTGTTCAACATCACGCCATCGGATCGTGCGCTGCTGCCGTGGGCGGCGTATGCGCTGCTGCTGGCCTATCGCTGCGATCTGCGTTTGCTGCTGGTGGCCGGCATCCTTTGTTGTGGCGCGTACATCGCCGCGCGTGCCGGCACCATCGCCGGCATCTACTGGCTCAGCTTCGGCGAGTGGCCAGAGAACTTCTTTCCGGCGGCGGTGTTGTGCTTCTGCATTCCGTGGCTGATCGACCAGCGTCGTTTCGCCGGATTCGCCGCGACGTATCGCCTGTGTGGCGTGCTCGGTCTGCTGTTGCCGATCCTGGTGCTTTCGAACTGGGGCGCGGCCAGTTACCTGGAATGGCCATCCAGCCGGATCGAGGGGATGTACCAGGTGCTGGGCTTCCTGCTTTCCGCGGGGGCGATCTGGCTCGGCATCCGTCGCGGGTACGGCGAAACCGCCAATGCCGGCGTGGTGTTCTTCGTGATCTTCCTCTACACCAAGTTCTACGACTGGTGGTGGGACGTGATGCCGAAGTACCTGTTCTTCCTCGTCATCGCATTGGTGTCGGTGTTGTTGTTGCTGGTGTTCCAGCGACTGCGCCGGAGCGCCGGCAAAGGAGCGATGGCATGAAGGCTTGGCGCGAATCGTGGCTGCTGTGGCTGGGCGTGGCACTGATCCTTGTGACCAACGCGGTGGCGTTGATCGGTGTGGCCTTCAATCGCAGCGGTTCGCCGCAGGCCGTGCTCACCCTTTCCGAGCGCGAACTGAAGCTGCCGTGGGCCGGATGGCAGGAGAAGGACGAGGACAGCAGCCTTGCCCTGACGCTGAGCTGGGCGGTGGATGGAAGTTTTTCCGGGGACATGGAACATCCGTACTCGCGCTACGACCGCACCGCTTCATGGCTGGATGCGAAGCGGCTGCGTGAGCTCGGGTTTTCGCTGGCGCCGCCAGGCGAAGAATGGAGCTGGAATCGCCACGGCCGCATGCAGCCGCGACAGATGTTCCTGCTGCTGGAACTGGAGGGCGACAGCCACCGGCGCTTTCTGGCGGCAACGGACGCATGGGCCGCGAAGGAGCGGGAACGTGCGGAGGCCGATCCTGATGAAAAGGCGCGCGTTCGTCGCCTCGAACACATCGAGAACAGTGTGCGGGACGCGCAAGAGCGCACTACCCGCCTCAACGTGATCGATGTCGGCTTGGACGCAGAAGCATTGCGTGCGGCATATCCGGATACCGCGAAATACGTCGTGCTGCGCGGCAGCGTTCGTCCGGAGTGGCGTGGCAGCAGGAGCGAAGGCGCGTATGTGGGGCGGATCGTGTCGCTCGATGTGGAAAGCCTGCACGTTCCCACCGGGCTGTTGCCGGTGTTCGATGGCTTGAACCGTGCCAGCGGAGCGCCGGCGCCCGCCTATCGCGTGGACGTGGCCTGGGGCAGGCGCGCCGAGCCGTGGATACGGGCGGTCACGTTGCCCTGAGGGAAGGGGGCGGGAATCTTTCTTCGACTCGATGCATTCCGTTTCCGACCGGACGGCACATCGTCCGGAAATCTACGGATGTTCGTTCGACACGCCGTACAGCACGTGGCCTGCGGCGACGTGCCGCGCGGCGGATTCGATGTTGTGGGTCGAGTCGTCGAAGAAGATGTCGGCGCCGAAGGCTTCCAGGAACGGGCCTTTGTCGCGGCCGCCGAGGAACAGCGCCTCGTCCAGTCGCACGCCCCAATGCCGCAGTGTGAGGATCACGCGTTTGTGCGCGGGCGCGGAACGCGCGGTGACGAGCGCGGTGCGCAAGGGCGAATCTTTGGCGGGAAAGGCGGCCTGGATCTGGTGCAGCGCGACCAGGAAACCCTGGAACGGCCCGGCCGACAGCGGCGAATGCGCCAGCTCGCGTTCGTTCCGCGCGAAGGCTTCCAGACCGGCCTCCTGCGAGATGCGCTCGGATTCGTCGCCGAAGATCACCGCGTCGCCGTCGAAGGCGATGCGCAGTTCCGGATGGCCGCGGTCGTTGGCCTTGGCCGGAAGGATGTTCGCGGCGGCGATGCCGTGTTCGAGGCAGCGCCGCACCGATTCGGGATTGGCGGAAAGGAACAGGTGCGCGCCGAACGGCTTGATGTAGGGCCATACCGGCGAGCCGCTGGTGAAGGCGGCCCGCACGATGGCCAGGCCGTAGTGCTCGATCGAGTTGAAGATGCGCAGTCCGGTGTCGGACGAGTTGCGCGAGAGCAGGATCACTTCGATCGACGGCAGCCCGGGGCGATCCAGCGTGTTGAGCTTGAGCAGCTTGCGCACCAGCGGAAACGCGATGCCCGGCTCGAGGATCTGGTCCTCGTGCTCGCGCTGGTATTCGGCATAGGCTTCGACGCCTTCGTTTTCGTAGATCGCGTGTCCGTCTTCGAGGTCGAACAGCGCGCGCGCCGAGAGCGCGACGACGAGGCGGTCGGTGGTGGGGATGTGTTCGTGTGCGCCTTTCATGGCGACAGGCTACACCGTGAACTGCTCGTCGAGGATGCGCTGTTCCATGCTGTGTCCGGGATCGAACAGCAGCGTCATGGCCTTGTCCGGCGCTTCGCGGATCAGCACCTCGGCCACGTCGCGCACCTCGAAGGTGTCGGCGGTGGCGCTCACCGGGCGCTTGTACGGTTCCAGGATCTCGAACCGGACCTGCGTTCCCGATGCGAGGATCGCGCCGCGCCAGCGACGCGGGCGGAAGGCGCAGATCGGCGTCATCGCCAGCATTTCGCTGCCCAGAGGCAGGATCGGGCCGTGCGCGGACAGGTTGTACGCGGTGCTGCCGGCCGGCGTGGCGACGAGGATGCCGTCGCAGATGAGTTCGTCCAGTCGGACCTGGTCGTTGACCGAAATCCGGATCTTCGCGGCCTGCTTGGTTTGCCGCAGCAGCGAGACTTCGTTGAACGCGACCGCGCCGACGCTGCCGCCGGCATCGGTGATGGCGAGCATTTCCAGCGGCTTGATGCGCGTGGCTTCGGCGGCGGCGATGCGTTCCGGCAGGTCGTCGGTACGGAACTGGTTCATCAGGAAACCGACCGAACCTGCGTTGACACCGTACACGGGCTTGCCGAGCGCGAGGTTGCGATGCAGGGTCTGCAGCATGAAGCCGTCGCCGCCGATCGCCACGATCACGTCGCTTTCGGACGGCGCGCACTGGCCGTAGCGCTGCGTGAGTTCAGCCAGTTGCGCCTGGACTTCGGGCGATTTGCTGGCGACGAAGGCCAGGCGGGGCGGGGCGTGCATGGAGACGTGGCGAAGGCGCAACCTGCTTCGGGATGGGCGTCACTTCTTCCCGAACAGTCGCGAGAGCTTCGAAATCGCGGAGCCCTCGTCGCTCTGCAGACGCTGGCGCGGCGTGATTTCCAGGTAGCCGATCGCGGCGTAGGCGTTCACCACGTCGAAGACGTCGGTCATCGAGGCGCCGCTGATCTTCGCGATTTCATGCAGTGGGCGCGATTCGCGGAGCGCCTCGGCGATGGCGCCGTGCGAACGCAGTTTCGGCGCGCCGCCGAGCGATTTGGTCAGGCGATAGCTGCCGCCTGGATCGAGCTTGCGGTCGAGCGAGCCGGTGGACGCGTGCAGCGCGACCAGCCACGCCAGTTCGTCGTAGCTGCGGCCTTCACCGCTGGCGTCGCGCACGTGCTGCAGTTCGTTGCCGACGATGGCGTCGACGTTCTCCGTTGGAAGCTGCTCGGTGGCGTAGACCGAAAGCTCCTCCAAAGGCGCCGCGCTGTAGTAGAGGCGTGGCTTGGGGTCGAGCACCAGCACCGGATGGGTTCCGTAGGAGAGGCGCGTCGGCCGCAACAGCGCGCCATCGGCGATCAACTGGGCGAGCGACGTGGTGCCGGTGTTCTTTTGCGCAAGCTTGCTGAGCAGTGTCGCCGGGAGCGGCTCGTTCGAATCGGGGGGGATCAGGTCGAGCGGGGATTTTCCGATGGCGTCGAGCGAGGAAAGATGGGTGGCGGCCTCGTTGCCGCGCTGCGCGGCGCGGATGCTCTCGGTCGGCTCCATGTCGACCAGCGTCACGCTGTCGTCGAGGCGGATTTCCGGCAGCTTGGCTTCTTCCTTCGTGGGGTCGCCCTTGATCAACCGGTCGAGGCCTTCCAGTTCCGGCGGGCCGAAGCCTTTCTGCTCGGCAACCTTGGGCGAGGGCGCCGTCCACATTTCATCGACGTTGCGCACGGCGCCGACCGGAATGTTCTTCTCCATTTCGGCGTCGTAGAAGTTCTCGTCGAACTGGGCCACGTCCGGGGCTTCGGAGAACACGGTGCTGGCGGCATTGAACAGCGCGACCAGCTGCTCCTGCTTGATCGGCGTCCACAGCACGAGGCCGTGGGCGACGGCGGCGTCGCGATCGCACAGCAGGCCATAGGCGCGACCCTCGTTCCGGAAACGCGCCAGGGCGGCGTCGCCTTCCAGGTTGCCGGTTTCCACCAGCATGAAATCCGCTTCCTGCTCGTTACCGATGCGCCAGGCGTCGGTGAGGCGCGATTCGACCATGCGCAACATCAGGCGAATCTGGGCAGCGGTTTCTTCGCTGATGCCCGCGAAGGCCGCGATCTTGGTCTGCTTGGAATCGTTACTCATGGTTCGCCCCTGTGCGGCCCGAATCTCGTTTGGCCAAGTATGTCCAAGCATAAGACAGGATGTGCGGTTTTCCACACTTTGTTACGCTCACGGGCTGATATCGGCTGTCGAGAGAGAGGGGAAACATGTCGAAGAAAAACCGCGAACGCCGCGCATCGCAGGCGGCGCATGCCACGGCGCGCGCCGCGTTCCCGAAGCTGGATCCGCACTGGCCGGTGCTCGGGCTGGCGCTGGCGGGCGTGCTGCTGACGGCGTACCTGGCGTGGGTACACGTTGCCGGCGCGCAGGCGGCGTTCTGCACGCAGGGTTCCGGTTGCGATGTGGTGCAGCAGAGCCAGTGGTCGAGCTTCCTGGGCATTCCGACCGCGCTGTGGGGCTTGGGCCTGTACGCGATCGTGGCCTTGGTGGCCTTGCTGCCGAGCCCGAAGGTCAAGCGCTGGCGGCGGCTGTTCGCGCTGGCCTCGTTCGGCGTGGCCTTCAGCGTGTTCCTCACCATCGTGGCCGCGGTCGCGCTCAAGGCCTTCTGCTTCTGGTGCCTGATGTCGTTGGCCTTGCTGGTCGCGATCCTGGTCGTGACGCTCGTGAAGCGCCCGCCCAATGCATTTCCTGAAACCAAGGGTCGCTGGCTGTTGAACCATGCCTTCGTGATCGTGCCGTTGATCGCCGTGATCGGCTTGGCGCAGGCCGGCGTTTTCGCGCGTCCGGCCGATCCGCGCCTGGCCGCGCTTGCGGCGCACCTGCGGGACAGCGGCGCGAAGTTCTATGGCGCGAGCTGGTGCAAGCATTGCCGCGACCAGAAGGAATTGTTCGGCCGCGCCGCCGACGATTTGCCGTTCGTGGAGTGCTCGCCGAACGGCCCGAACGGCAAACTCGCCTACGAATGCGCCGCGGCGGGCGTGACCGCGTTTCCGACCTGGGTGATCCGCGGCCGGCACGAAAACCGCGTGGTGCAGCCGGAAGAGCTGGCGCGCCTGTCGCGCTTCGCGTGGAACGCCCCGCAATGGAGCGAGCCGAAGCGCGGCGAGAAGAAAGACTGACGGTCACCTGCCGCGTGGGCCACGCCAGGGATGGTGGGCCTTGGGTTGGTCGAAGGCCGGATTGGTTGCGTGATGGCGCAATGAATCTGCGTTCCGGCTCGACGTGCTTCTGCTCGTCGTGCTCGCGCCGCTGGCGAGCTGGATCGGCGGCAATGCTGTGGAACGCACGCTTCTGGTCGGCAGCACGATGCTGGTGCTGTCGGCCGAGGTGATGGACTCGGCGCTGGAAGCGGCGGTGGGCCGGATCGGACTGGAACGCCACGAGCTTTCCGTCGCGCCAAGGACATGGGCTCGGCGGCGGTGTTCCTGCGGATGTCGAATCTTGTTTTCGTGTGGTGCCTGTTGCTGGTTCCGCGTTACTTCGCTTGAACCGGAGTCTTGTGTTCGTCGTGCCGGCGTTTGGCGCGGGCGTGGGCCTGGTCCATTTCCTCGTTCACCGCCTGCACCGCGAGCCGTGATTCCTGCGAGAGCAGGATGCTGGCGCCGAACAGGCACAGCACGCCGAGCGCGGCGGAAGCGGTCGGCAGGATGTCGAAGCGGTAGCCGAGGAAGGAATCCACGGCGACCGCAAGGCTGGTTGCGACGAAGCAGCAGATCGCCAGGTACAGCAGCCTTCCGGCCTGCATGATCCGCGTGCTGCGCTTGCGCTGTGTGGCGATGTTGCGTTCGAGGAAGGCGAGGTCGGCGTCGTCGTGCGGCTGTTCGAGCAGCGCCATCAGCGCGCGCAGCCGGTCCACGACGCGCGCCAAGCGGTTGTTCGCCGAAAGGATCAACGACGCCGTCGCGGTGAGGAAAAACGCGGGCGCGAGCATCGCGGTCAGGATGCTGTAGTGGCTGATCGTGTTCGTGGAGATGGGCACGGTACGGAATCCGAAGCGGCTGGCTTCCCATTTTATGGTGGACCAGACTCGGGGCGGGCCTCATCGGAGGAGGTCGCGGTCGCAGCCATTGCTGCACTCGCGGTTGAACCGCGGCGCGACGATGGGCAACATCGCGGCATCGATTCACCGAGCGATTCGCATCATGTCCACGCCCGCTGTTGCCAGCCGCTTCGCCAGTTTCCGCGAGTTCTATCCGTTCTACCTGTCCGAGCACTCGGACAAAAACTGCCGCCGCCTGCATTTCGTCGGCAGCAGCATCGCGCTCGCGTTCCTGGTCACGACCTTCGTCACGGCGAATGCGTGGTGGTTGCTGGGGGCGCTGCTCAGCGGCTACGCCTTCGCCTGGATCGGCCACTTCTTCTTCGAAAAGAACCGTCCGGCCACCTTCAAGTACCCGTTCTATTCCTTCGCCGGCGATTGGGTGATGTACGTCGACATCCTGCGCGGCCGCGTGAAGATCTGAGGGGCTCAGGCCTCCAGCGTCGCCAGATCGCCCTTGGTTTCCAGCCAGGTCTTGCGCTCGGAGGCGCGCTTCTTCGCCAGCAGCATGTCCATCAGCGCCGACGTCTGTTCCGGTTCGTCGATGGTGAGCTGCACGAGGCGGCGCGTGTCCGGGTGGATGGTGGATTCGCGCAGCTGCGACGGGTTCATTTCGCCCAGGCCCTTGAAGCGCGTCACGCTGATCGCGCCCTTGATCTTCTCGCGCTCGATGCGTTCCAGCAGGATGCGCTTTTCTTCCTCGTCGAGGGCGTAGAACACCTGCTTGCCGACGTCGATGCGGAACAGCGGTGGCATCGCGACGAAGACATGCCCGTTGCGCACCAGCGCCGGGAAGTGCTTGAGGAACAGCGCCGACAGCAGCGTGGCGATGTGCAGGCCGTCGGAGTCCGCATCGGCGAGGATGATGATCTTGCCGTAGCGCAGTCCCTCGATGTTGGGAACGCCCGGATCGCAGCCGATGGCCACGGCCAGGTCGTGCACTTCCTGCGAGGCGAGCACGCCGGAGCTTTCCACTTCCCACGTGTTCAGGATCTTGCCGCGCAGCGGCAGGATCGCCTGGAAATCCTTGTCGCGCGCCTGTCGCGCGCTGCCGCCGGCCGAATCGCCTTCCACCAGGAACAGTTCGGTACGGCTCAAGTCCTGCGAGACGCAATCGGCCAGCTTGCCGGGCAGGGCCGGGCCTTGCGTGACCTTCTTGCGGACGATCTGCTTCTCGGTCTTCAGGCGCGCGGCGGCTCGTTCAATAGCAAGCTGCGCGATCTTCTCGCCCAGTTCCACGTTCTGGTTGAGCCACAGCGAGAAGGCATCGTGCGCCACTCCTTCGATGAAACCGGCGGCCTGGCGCGAGCTGAGGCGCTCCTTGGTCTGGCCGGAGAACTGCGGATCAGCCAACTTCGCGGAAAGCACATAGCTCACCCGATCCCACACGTCTTCCGGTGCGAGCTTCACACCGCGCGGCAGCAAATTACGGAAATCGCAGAACTCGCGCAGCGCTTCGGTGAGGCCGGTGCGCAGGCCGTTGACGTGGGTGCCGCCCTGCGCGGTGGGAATCAGGTTGACGTAGCTTTCCTGGATCAGCTCGAAGCCGCCGCCTTCGACCGGCGGAACCCAGCACACCGCGAAATCGCAGGCTTCGCCTTCGCTGGCCTTGCTGCCGAGGAACAGGTTCGGCGGCAGGATTTCATGGTCGGCCAGCATCCCACGCAGGTAATCGGAAAGCCCGTCCTCGTAGAACCATTCGTGGCGTTCGCCGCTGGCCTCGTCGAACAGCGACACGCGCAGGCCCGGGCACAGCACGGCCTTGGCACGCAGCAGGTGCTTCAGGTGGCGCAGGTTGAACTTCGGGCTGTCGAAGTACTTCGGATCGGGCCAGAAGCGGATCTTGGTTCCGGTATTGCGGCGGCCGACCGTGCCGATCTGGCGCAACGGCGAGGCCGGCAGGCCGTCGCGGTAATCCATCTGGTGCTCGATGCCTTCGCGGCGGATCTTCACTTCCAGCCGGGTCGAAAGCGCGTTCACCACGCTGACGCCGACACCGTGCAGGCCGCCGGAAAAGGTGTAGTTCTTGCCGCTGAACTTGCCGCCCGCGTGCAGCCGCGTGAGGATCAGTTCGACGCCGCTGATGCCTTCTTCCGGATGGATGTCCACCGGCATGCCGCGCCCGTCGTCGCCGACTTCGCAACTGCCGTCCGCGTACAGCGTCACCTCGATGCTTTTCGCGTGCCCCGCGAGCGCCTCGTCCACCGAGTTGTCGATCACTTCCTGCGCCAGATGGTTCGGGCGCGAAGTGTCCGTGTACATGCCGGGCCGGCGCTTGACGGGATCAAGGCCGGAGAGGACTTCGATATCGGCGGCGTCGTAGCGTGAACTCATGGTGCAACGTGTTCCGGAGGGCTTTCGTGGAAGCGGCAGCCGCTCAGGATGGCGGGGTGGGGCAGGCGAATCAAGCGTCGTCCCGTTGGTGGGATTTCTTCCGCTGCGCGGCAAGGAGACGGCATTCTTGGGCCCGGGAGTCACGCGCCAAGGTGATGCGGCGGCTTCGCGCCAATCAATCCGGGCCGTGTATCAGCGCGGGATGAAAGTCCCGCAAGAATACGATCCCCGCGCCAATCAGAAGCGGCGCACCCGTTCCGCCACCGTCGAGGCGGCGATCGCGCTGTTTGCCAGTGGCGTTCGCCCCATCGTGTCGGATGCGAAGGAGTACACCTTCGTCGTCGAGAACAATGCCGACCAGCGCATCGTCAAGATCGAAGTGTCCGAAGATGGCGACGAGTGGGCGTATTTCGATATCGGCGACGGCATTCCTTCCGGCAAGTCGGCCACGCTGGCCCGGGACGAAAGCACCAATGGCAGCGATTGCGAATGGATGTTCCGCGCCACCTTCTCCGGCGGCGACGTACTCCCGTCGGATTGGGTCGACTTCTGCGAAGACGACGTCGTGATCACGTTCGAATTCGACTGACCTCCACGCGGGATCTGTCGGTAAGTGGCACCTTCTGGTGCCCATTTGCTTTTATATGGGCAGTTCGGCGCGATCGATCCTGGTCGTGCTGCAGGGCAGCAAGGGAAGTATGAACGCAGGCTGTATGCTTGCGCCCATGAGTTCCGTGAAACGTCCTCCGCGCGGCCTTGGCCGCCTCAGCGGCACGCGCCTGCGCGCCGCCATCATCGCCGGTTGTCGTCGCGTGTTGGCGCGGCGCGAACATCTCAATCGCATCAACGTGTTCCCGGTGCCGGACGGGGACACCGGCACGAATCTCGCCTTCACCTTGAGCGCGGTGCTGGCCAGCGCGCGGCGCGTGCGCGACGCCAGCATCGGCGGCTTGCTGAAGCGCGTCTCGCGCGATGCCGTGGATGGCGCGCGCGGCAATTCCGGTGCGATCTTCGCGCAGTTCTTCTCCGGCCTGGCCGAGGCCCTGAACCGCCACCACGACGCCGACGCGGAAGACTTGGCCAAGGCCGCCGAGGCGGCTGCGCGGTCCGCGCGCAGCTGCCTGGACAAGCCGCGCGAGGGCACGATCCTGAGCGTGATCGGCGACTTCGCTTCCGAATTCCGCCTGCAGGCCGAACGCGGCGTCGCAGACTTGCGCACGCTGTTCCGCTACGGCCTCGAGCGCGCCTGCGTCTCGCTCGCCAACACGCCGCAACAGTTGCCGGTGTTGCGCGCGGCGGGCGTGGTCGATGCCGGCGCGGCCGGCTTCGTGGATTTCCTCGAGGGCGTGCAGGATTACCTCGACAACGGCCGGCAGGCGCTGCGGCTTCCACAAGGCCTGCGCGAGGCCACGGCGGCGCAGGACGATGTGCATCTGGAATCGGTGGAAGCCGACAGCCATTACCGCTATTGCAGCGAATGCGTGGTGATCGGCGACGATCTCGACCCGGCGGCGGTGCGCGAAAAGCTTTCGGCCTTGCCGCTGGATTCCCTGGTCGTCGCCGGCGGCCGCGAGCGCCTGCGCGTCCATGCCCACATCGATACGCCGAACCTGCTGTTCGAGGCGCTGAAGTCGTTCGGCGAAGTGTCGCAGCGCAAGGCCGACGACATGTGCGCGCAGGCGCGCTTGCGTGCCGCGCCGTTCCAGCCGGTCCGCGTGGTCAGCGATTCCGCCGCGGATTTCCCGGCGGGCGAGTGCGAGCGCCTGGGCATTGGCCTCGTGCCCGTGCGCGTGGCGATCGGCGATGAGGATTTCCTCGATCGTGTCACCTTGTCGGCGAACGAGCTTTACGCACGCCAGCGCGTCGAAGCCGGGCGCATCCGGACGTCGCAACCGCCGTTGGGCGATTTCCGCCGCGCCTACGAACTGACCTTGAGCCATTGCGACCACGTGGTCGCCTTGGATTTGTCGAGCAAGCTGTCGGGCACCTATCAGGCCTCGGCGTCCGCCGCGCGCGACGTCAATGCCGATCGGGTCGAGGCGATCGACACGCTCAATGCATCGTGCGGACACGCCTTGATCGCGATGTCCGCGGCGGAAGCGGCGCAGGCCGGCGCATCGGTCGAACAGGTGCGCGAGGTCGTGAAGCAGGCCATGGCCGACACGCAGGTGTATGCGGTCATCGCCGATTTGCGCTATGCCGTGGCCGGTGGGCGCATTCCCGCATGGTTGAAGCGGGTCGCCGATGCGTTCGGCTTGCACGTCCTGATCACGGTGCGCGATGGACGGATCAAGCCGTTCGGCGCCTTGCGCAAGGGCGGCAGGCTGATGGACCGTTTCTCGGCCCGATTGGCCAGGCGTGTGCGCGGCGCGAACCGTTATCGCGCCATCGTCGGGCATTGCGACGCACCCGAGGCCGCCGCCGAATTGGCCGGCGCCTTGCGCGAACGCATCGCCGGGTTGCAGACCGTACACGTCACCGAATGCGGGCCGGCCTTGGGCTGCCATGCCGGCGCGGGCACGGTGGTGGTCGGATTGCAGGCGCTGCGCGACGACGCGAAGGTTTCGCCATGATGGCCCTGGTCGTCAAAGTGGTGCTGTCGTACCTGCTCGGCAGCGTGGTCGGCAGCCTGTTGCTGGGCCGGTTGCGCGGCGTGGATATCCGCAAGACCGGCAGCGGCAATGCGGGCGCCACCAATGCGCTGCGTTCGCAGGGTTGGGCGTTCGCCTTGGGCGTGGCGACGATCGACGTCGGCAAGGGCGCGCTGGCAGCCGGCGTGATCTCGCGGCTTTCCATGTTCGGCGCCGATCCCGTCGCGTTTTCGCCGGCGGCGGTGGGCGTGGCCTGCGGATTGGCGGCGGCTGTCGGCCACTGCTTTCCGTTGTGGCATGGCTTCCGCGGCGGCAAGGGCGCGGGCACCTTGTTCGGTGCGATCGTGGCGCTGTTCCCGTGGCTGGCCTTGGGCGTTTTCGCGGTCTGGGTCTTGTCGCTGGTTCTCAGCGGCTATGTCGGTTTGAGCACGGTGCTGGCGGGCGTGTCGTTTGCCGTGTTCATTGCCGCAACCCCCTTGCGCGGCGATGCCGTGCTGGTGGCGCTGGCGACGGTTGCCGCAGTGCTGCTGGTCTACATGCATCGCGCCAATCTTGCTCGTTTGCGGGCCGGAACCGAGCCGCGCTTCGAGCGCGTGCGGGTGTTGGCGCGGCTTTTTTCGCGGACCTGAAACGCGCCGGAAAGCGCGTCACGACGGCGTTTCGGACACCGGGCGCTTAACGGCTCGGCATGGGAGTTGTCAATTATTGTCAGTGTGTGACGCCGCGATTCACTAGCATAGGGGATTCCCTGATGTCATGCAGGGACCGGGAAACCGGTACTCCCCGAACACTGAACAAGATAGACATGTCCGACACATTCGACGACCTGCAACAAAGTTACGGCCGCTGCCTGCGAGAAAAGAATTTCATCGAACGGTTCTACGAGATTTTCCTGGCGTCCGATCCGCGGATCGCGCCGATGTTCCAGAACACCGACATGGCGGCGCAGCGTTTCGCCTTGCGCCGCGGTATCAGCGTTGCGATCTCGCACGCGGCGGGCAGCTCGCTCGCGAAGAACACCGTCGACAAGATGGCCGACGTGCACTCGCGCAAGGGCCATGCCCCGGTGCCGCCGGACATGTACCGCTTCTGGATCGACAGCCTGATCCAGGCCGTGGCCGAGACCGATCCGCAGGTCACGCCGCCGCTGCTGGCGCGCTGGCGTACCGGCATGGACATCGTCATCAAGACCTTCGTCAAGCATCACTGACCGTGCCTTGGTCGGCGCGCTGCGCCGGTCGCGACGCGGTGCCCCGGCGCACGGCCGGAATCCGAAGACAAGCCAATCGCCGCGTTCAGGTTTCCGAACGCGGCGATTTTTGTTTTGTGGAAACAAACGGATAGCGCATGATCTGCTTGCCTTGCGGCGGCGCGGCGTGGAACGGTGCGCTCGCCTGTTGCGGCGCCAGAGCGTAAAATCCTCTTTTCCGGTTGGATCAACCCCATGACTCCCCTGATCTTCGTTACCGGCGGCGTCGTGTCCTCGCTTGGCAAGGGCATCGCCGCAGCTTCGCTTGCGTCCATCCTCGAAGCGCGTGGCCTGTCGGTCACGTTGATGAAGCTCGACCCGTACATCAACGTCGATCCCGGCACCATGTCGCCGTTCCAGCACGGCGAGGTCTACGTCACCGACGACGGCGCGGAAACCGACCTCGACCTTGGCCACTACGAACGTTTCGTCCGCACGCGCCTGTCGCGCCGGAACTCGGTAACCACGGGCCGCATCTACGACAACGTGATCCGCAAGGAGCGCCGTGGCGACTACCTGGGCGGCACGGTGCAGGTGATTCCGCACATCACCGACGAAATCAAGCGCTGCATCGACGTCGCCACGACCGGCTTCGACGTGGCGCTGGTCGAAATCGGCGGCACGGTCGGCGACATCGAATCGCTGCCGTTCCTCGAGGCGATCCGCCAGCTGCGTACCGAGCGCGGCGCGGACAAGGTGCTGTTCATGCACCTGACGCTGGTGCCGTACATCGCCGCGGCCGGCGAGCTCAAGACCAAGCCGACCCAGCATTCGGTGAAGGAACTGCGCTCCATCGGCATCCAGCCCGACGTGCTGCTGTGCCGCAGCGAACAGCCGCTGCCGGAAGGCGAACGCCGCAAGATCGCGCTGTTCACCAACGTGCCGGCCGAAGCCGTCATCAACGTCATCGACCTGCCCAACATCTACCGCATCCCGCAGTGGCTGCACGACCAGCATCTGGACCAGATCGTCGTGGACCGCCTCAAGCTCGCGCAGGCGAAGGAAGCGGATCTTTCCGAATGGGCCGCGGTGGTCGATGCGCTCGAACATCCTTCGGACGAAGTGACCATCGCCGTGGTCGGCAAGTACGTCGATCACCACGATGCCTACAAGTCGCTGTCCGAGGCCTTGCGCCATGGAGGGCTGGCGCGCAAGACCCGCGTCAACCTGAAGTGGATCGAGGCCGCGAACCTCGAAACCGAGGGCACCCAGGCGCTTGATGGTGTGGACGGCATCCTCGTCCCGGGCGGCTTCGGCGACCGCGGCTTCGAAGGCAAGATCCTCGCCGCGCAGTACGCGCGCGAACGCGGCGTGCCGTATTTCGGCATCTGCTACGGCATGCAGGCCGCGGTGGTCGAATTCGCGCGCCATGTCGCCGGCCTCAAGGGCGCCAACAGCACCGAGAACGACCGCCAGTGCCCGCATCCGGTCATCGGCCTGATCACCGAGTGGCGGACCTCGACCGGCACGATCGAGCACCGCGACGAACATTCCGACCTCGGCGGCACGATGCGCCTGGGCGCGCAGGAGTGCCGCCTCAAGTTCGGCTCCCGGGTGCGTGCGATCTACGGCGCGGAAGTCATCGTCGAGCGCCATCGTCATCGCTACGAATTCAACAACCACTACCGCAACACGCTGAAGGAAGCCGGATTGTCCTTCTCGGGCAAGTCGATGGACGATCTGCTGATCGAAGTGGTCGAGATCCCCGAACATCCGTGGTTCGTGGCCTGCCAGTTCCATCCCGAATTCCTTTCCACGCCGCGCGATCCGCATCCGTTGTTCGTGAGTTTCATCGAAGCCTCGCGCGCCCGGGCGCACGGCGCCGAGCCGGCGAATGCCAACGTAGCGGATCTCGCCCCGCGCAAGGAGGCTTCCGCATGAAGCTGTGTGGATTCGAGGTTGGCCTGGACCAACCGTTCTTCCTGATCGCGGGCCCCTGCGTGATCGAGTCGCAGCAGTTGCAGCTCGATACCGCCGGCCGACTGAAGGAAATCACGCAGAAACTCGGCATTCCTTTCATCTTCAAGTCCAGCTTCGACAAGGCCAATCGCACCTCCGGCACCAGCTTCCGCGGGCCGGGCCTGGAAGCGGGACTGAAGGTGCTGGACGAGGTGAAGCGCCAGTTGAACGTCCCGGTGCTGACCGACGTGCACGAATACACCCCGCTGGACGAAGTGGCGAGCGTGGTCGACGTGCTGCAGACGCCGGCGTTCCTGTGCCGCCAGACCGATTTCATCCGCGCCGTGTGCGCGGCGGGTAAGCCGGTCAACATCAAGAAGGGCCAGTTCCTGTCGCCGTGGGAAATGAAGCACGTCGCGGCGAAGGCGAAGTCCACCGGCAACGAGGACATCCTCGTGTGCGAACGCGGCGCGAGCTTCGGCTACAACAACCTCGTCAGCGACATGCGCTCGCTTGCGGTGATGCGCGATACCGGATGTCCGGTCGTGTTCGACGCGACGCACTCGGTGCAGTTGCCGGGCGGCGCGGACGGCAAGTCCGGCGGCCAGCGCGAGTTCGTGCCGGTGCTGGCGCGCGCCGCCGTGGCCGCGGGCGTCTCCGGTCTTTTCATGGAAACCCATCCCGATCCGGACAAGGCGCTGTCCGACGGCCCGAACGCCTGGCCGCTGGGCAGGATGGAAGCCTTGCTCGCCACCTTGAAGGAACTGGATGCGGCGGTGAAGAAGGCCGGTTTCCTGGAATCGGCCACCTGATCGCCTTGGAATGCATCCCGTGTCGAACCGTACCTTCGACCATTGGCCATGCAGAAGTGTTGCGAACCGGTACGCCGCGCCGAAAATGCTGCGAACGAACGCATTGCCGCGACATCAGGCCAGAATTGATGCCGTGGCACGGGTCGCCTTGCCGGCGGATCCGTTGAAGAACCTTTCTCCCATCCGTACCCGAATCCTCCGATGACCACGATCAAAACCATCCACGCCCGCGAAATCCTCGATTCGCGCGGCAATCCCACGCTCGAAGCTGAAGTCACGCTGGCCGACGGCAGTTTCGGCCGTGCCGCGGTCCCGTCCGGTGCTTCCACCGGCACGCGCGAAGCGGTGGAACTGCGCGACGGTGACAAGACGCGCTATCTGGGCAAGGGCGTGAAGAAGGCCGTTGCGAACGTCAACGAAGTCATCGCGCCCGCGCTGGCCGGTTTCGAGGCCGCCGACCAGCAGGGACTCGATGCGCGCCTGATCGACCTGGACGGCACCGACACCAAGAGCCGCCTCGGCGCGAACGCGCTGCTTGGCGTCTCGCTCGCGAACGCGCATGCGCTCGCGGCTTCGCGCAAGCTGCCGCTGTGGGCGAGTCTGGCGGAAGGCAAGGACGTGAGCCTGCCGGTTCCGATGATGAACATCATCAACGGCGGTGCGCATGCCGACAACAACGTCGACCTGCAGGAATTCATGGTGCTGCCGGTCGGCTTCGACTCGTTCTCCGACGCGCTGCGCGCCGGCACCGAAATCTTCCACGCGCTGAAGTCCGTGCTGAAGGGCCGCGGCCTTTCCACCGCGGTCGGCGACGAAGGCGGTTTCGCGCCCGACCTCAATTCCAACGTCGAAGCGCTGGAAACCATCCTCGAAGCGATCGCGAAGGCCGGCTACCGCGCCGGCGACGACGTGCTGCTGGGCCTCGATGTCGCCAGCTCGGAGTTCTTCGACAACGGCAAGTACGTGCTGACCGGCGAGAACAAGCGGCTTTCGTCCGAGCAGTTCGTCGATTTCCTCGCCGATTGGGCGCGCCAGTATCCGATCGTCACGATCGAGGACGGCATGGCCGAGAACGACTGGGACGGCTGGAAGCTGCTGACCCAGCGCCTCGGCGAGAAGGTGCAGCTGGTCGGCGACGACCTGTTCGTGACCAATCCGAAGATCTTCCGCGAAGGCATCGCCAAGGGCATCGGCAACGCGATCCTGATCAAGGTCAACCAGATCGGCACGCTGACCGAAACGCTGGAAGCCATCGCGATGGCCGATGCGAACCGCTACGCGGCGATCGTCTCGCACCGTTCCGGCGAAACCGAGGACACCACGATCGCCGACATCGCCGTGGCCACCACCGCGACCCAGATCAAGACCGGCTCGCTCTGCCGTTCGGATCGCGTCGCCAAGTACAACCAGTTGCTGCGGATCGAGGAAGCGCTCGGCGCCAAGGCGCGCTACGCCGGCCGCGCCGCGTTCGTAAGCCTCAAATAACGCCCTGCGATGGCGCGGTTGCTCGCCCTCGTGTTGCTGGTGCTGATCGCGCTGCTGCAGTTGAAATACTGGGCCGGTCCCGGCGGCGTGCGCGAGGTCGAGGCCTTGCGCGCGCGGGTGGCGGAGCAGAAGAAGGAGAACGCGGCCTTGCTGGAACGCAATGAGGCGCTCGAAGCCGAAGTGGAAGACCTGCGCGCCGGGAAATCCGCGCTGGAAGAACGCGCGCGCGCCGAGCTGGGCATGATCAAGCCCGGCGAAACCTTTTACCGCGTGATCGAACCGCAGAAACCTTCCGTGCCGGAGCACGCGCCATGACATGGGTTGTCGTTCCCGCCGCCGGACGCGGCCTGCGTGCCGGTGGCGATGTGCCGAAGCAGTACCGGCCCTTGCTCGGCAAGCCGATGATCGAGCACACGCTGACGCGGCTCGCCTCGCATCCGCGCATTTCCGGCATCGTCGTCGCGCTCGCGCCGGACGATCCGTATTGGCCGGACTGGTACGAACTCGAAGGCAAGCCGATCCTCGCGACCATCGGCGGCCTGCAGCGCGCCGATTCGGTGTTGGCCGGACTGCGCGCCTTGCCGGACGAGGTGCGCGACGAGGATTTCGTGCTCGTGCACGACGCCGCGCGCCCGAACGTCCGCCACGAGGACATCACCGCGCTGCTCGACGCCGACGCGCCGCATGGCGCGCTGCTCGCGGTGCCGCTGGCCGACACGCTGAAGCAGGCCGACAAGCTCCAGCGCAGCGCCCGCACGATGCCGCGCAGCGGCCTGTGGCGCGCGTTGACGCCGCAGATGTTCCGCCGCGGCCAACTCATCGACGCGCTGCGCTTCACCTTCGGCGACCACGTGGCCATCACCGACGAGGCGATGGCGATCGAACGCGCGGGCTTTTCGCCGCTGCTGGTCGAAGGCGCGGCCGACAACATCAAGGTGACGACGCCGCAGGATTTCCTGCTCGCCGAGTTCCTGCTGAAGGGGCAGGGCGCGTGAATTTCCGCATCGGAACCGGTTACGACGTGCATGCGTTCGGCGAAGGCGACCATGTCGTCATCGGCGGCGTGCGCATCCCGCACACGCATGGCCTGGTCGCGCATTCCGACGGCGACGTGCTGGTCCACGCGCTCTGCGATGCCTTGCTCGGGGCGTTGGCGCTCGGCGACATCGGCCAGCATTTCCCGCCCGGCGATCCGCGCTGGGCCGGCGTCGACAGCCGTGAACTCCTGCGCGCGGTGGTCGCGATGCTGCACGAACGCGGCTGGCGCGTCGGCAACGTCGACGCGGTCGTGATCTGCGAACGCCCGAAGCTGTTGCCGCATGTCACGGCGATGCGCGAGCGCCTCGCGGCTGATCTGCAAATCGGCGTCGATGCCGTCGGCGTGAAGGCGACGACTTCCGAGAAACTCGGCTTCACCGGACGCGGCGAAGGCATCGCGGCGCAGGCCGTGGCCTTGGTGGGCCGGGCGTGAGCGACGCATCCCAGGCTGCGCTTCCCAAGGCGTTCGGCGCCGCCGTGCTGAAGGCCGTCATGCGCCGCGAACCGGAAGATTTCATCGTCGAGGAAGACCTCGGCTTCGAGCCGAGCGGCAGTGGCGAGCACCTGTTCCTGGTCGTGGAAAAGCGCGGCGCCAACACCGCGTTCGTGGCGCGGAAGCTCGCGCAGTGGGCCAAGGTTCCGGAACATGGCGTCGGCTATGCGGGCCTGAAGGATCGCCACGCGCTGACGCGACAGGCCTTCACCGTGCATTTGCCGAAGAAGGTCGCGCCGGACTTTTCCGCGCTCGAAGGTGAAACCGAATTCCGCATCCTTTCGCACGCATGGCACGCGAAAAAACTGCCGCGCGGCGCCTTGCGCGGCAACCGTTTCGTGCTGACCTTGCGCGAAGTGCAGGGCGAGCGCGAGGCGATCGAGCAGCGACTGGCGCAGATCGCCGCGCGCGGCGTCCCGAACTGGTTCGGAGAACAGCGTTTCGGGCGCGACGGCGACAATCTTCCGGCCGCCAAGGCGATGTTCGCGGGCAAACGCGTGCAGCGCGACCAGCGTTCGATGCTGCTGTCGGCCGCGCGCTCGCACCTGTTCAACCGGATCCTCGCCGAGCGCGTCCGGTGCGGCGCCTGGGACACGCCCTTGCCGGGCGAAGTCTTCGCGCTCGACGGCAGCCGCAGCGTGTTTGGCCCGGAGATCGAGGTCGAAACGGCGGAATTGCGTGAACGCCTCGCGCGTTTCGACATCCATCCGAGCGGTGCCTTGTGGGGCGCGGGCGAATTGCGCAGCGCCGGCATCGTGCGCGAGCTGGAAGCCTCGGTCGCGGCCGGCGAGCCGGAAATCGTCGCCGGCCTCCAAGCCGCCGATCTCCGGCAGGAACGCCGCGCGTTGCGGCTTCCCGTCCGCGAATTCGCCTGGGATTGGCGCGGCGAGGATGTTCTGGAGTTGCGTCTCTTCCTGCCTGCCGGCGCGTACGCGACGGCGGTGCTGCAGGAAGTGGGAAGCTTCTGACGCCTATTCCGTCACGCTGCGAAACAGTTTCGGCGGGAATGAAACCTATGGTCAGCCCGATCAGCGGAAGTGGCCCCGTGGCCTGGCGGAAAGCCGCCCCATTCGCTCGCTTCCAGACTCGAGAACCTCCGTTCCACCCGATACCGACCAGCGTTTGGAGAGGTGGCGGCCGATATCAAGCAATGACGCATGGATCACGCCGATGCGCCTGCGCTAGTGCACCGGCATGGACATCGCTTCCGCCGCGGCGATTTTCGCGAGGGTTTCGCGGGTTCGCGCCAGCGGGCCTTCGGCGTCGCCGCTGGATTCCATCTTCAGTTCGAGCGCGCGTTCGGCATGGGCGCGGGCTTGTCCGAGGTTGCCGAGCTTGAGCTCGACTTCGGCCAGGCCGCGATGGATCTCGGCGGTGACGCCGGATTTTTCGCCCAGCACGCGGCGGGCAATCTCCAGCACCGCGAGTTGTTCCTCATGGGCTTTCTGCACTTGGCCGTCGTCGAGCAGCCAGTTGGCGTGGTTGTGGCGGGCGACGATGGTGCGGAAGTTTTCCGGGCCGTTCTTGGCGTTGAAGCCGTCCAGCGCGTAGCGGTAATGCGGCCCGGCCTCGGAGATCTTTTCCGGCGTGCCTTGCTGGCGCAGCGCGCCGCCGAGGTTGGCATGCAGCATCAGGGTGTAGGTGCTGTCGGGGCCGTACTGGCGCGAAGTGGGTTCGAGCAACGCCTTCAATTCGCGTTCGCCGGCCGCGTAGTCGCGCTTCTGCAGGTAATAGACCGCGAGGCTGTTGCGGATCGACAGCGTGCGCGGGTGTTCCATGCCATGGGTTTCCGACAGCGTGGAAATGGCTTCGCCGATGTGCGTGATGGCGCCGTCGTACTCGCCCATTTCGGCCAGCGCGGTGGAGTAGAAGAGCGTCGCGTCGATGAACTGGTTGTTCGTGGGCGGCACCATCTTCTGCAAGGTGTTCCAGGCCTCGCTTGCCAGCTCCAGCGCTTCCTGGGCGCGGCCCTGGTTGCCGATCGCCCAGCTCAGGCGCGCCTTGATGCTCGGCGCAAGGGTCGCGTCCGGGCCGCTGCGGATTTTCTCCGCGTGCGGCAGCGCCTCGCGCAGCAGTTCTTCGGCGCGGGCGTTGTCGCCGATTTGCGAATACGCCAGTCCGAGCCGCCACATCGTGTCCAGCCCGATGATGCTGTAGCGGCCATGGCTGCGTTCGGCCATGGCCAGCGCCGATTCCAGGTGTGCGACCGAGCGTTGCGCGTCGCCGAGGCCGGCGTAGCTGTCGGCGATGGTGTGCTCCACGTCGATCAGGGCTTCGGGCTGGTCCGCCAGTTCCTTCACGACGCGGGACGAGGCTTCCTCCAGCACCTTGAGCATCAAGGTCTTGTCGAGGTCGCGCGCGATGTCCGGATCGACGCTGGAAAGCACGTTGGCGAGGAAGTCGCGCGTCGCCTGCGCGCGCTGCGCCGCCTGGTTGGCGCGATGCAGCGCCCAGGTCGTTCCGGTGAGGCCGGCGAGGATCGCGAACAGGGCCAGCGAGCCGGCGGCGACGCCCAGCTTGTTGCGCGCGACGAATTTGCGCAGTGCGTTGATCTGGTTCTGCGGCGCGGCGCGCGGCACGTAGCCGTGCAGCCAGCGGATCAGGTCGTCGATCAGCGCCGAAACCGAGCCGTAGCGCTGTTCGCGGTCGTGCTGCATGGCCTTGACCACGATCCAGTCCAGATCGTCGCGCACCGTGCGCAGCAATTGCTTCGGCTCGGTGGCGCGGTGCTTGGCGAGATTCGCGATCTCGGTCGTCCCGAGCGTCTTGATCAGGTCGGACGGACGCAGCGGGTGGTTGTCGCCGGTGCCGGAGGCTTCCTTCGGACGGCGTCCGGAAATCAGCTCGTACAGCATCGCGCCGAGCGAATACACGTCGCTGCGGCTGTCGATGTCCATGCCGGCGATGCCTTGCTCGGGCGACATGTAGCCGGGTGTGCCGCCGGCGCTGACCTGCGCGCCCCGGTCCTGATGGTTGCCGCTGGTTTCCGCCGCGATGCCGAAGTCGATGATCTTCGGCGCGGGCTTGCCGTCGATTTCGCAGATCAGGATGTTGCCCGGCTTCAGGTCGCGGTGGATCACGCCTTTCTGGTGCGCGTGCTGCACGCCTTCGCAGATGCGCACGAACAGACCGATACGTTCGCGCAAGGGCAGGGCGCGCGATTCGCACCAGCTCATCAGCGGCTTGCCCTCGACGTATTCCATGACGAGGTAAAGCTGGCCGGTGGCGCTGCTGCCGGCGTCGATGATCTGCGCGATCGCCGGGTGCTGCATCTGCGCCAGCAGGTGGCGTTCGAATTCGAAATAGGCGCGGCGTTGCGCGGACAGGCCGTGCGTGCCGATGGTCTTGATCGCGACCTGGCGTTCGTAGGAGCCGTCGGCGCGGTGCCCGAGGTAGACCTGCCCCATGCCGCCGGAACCGATCAGCTTGTCCACCTGCCAAGGCCCGAGCCGAGCGCCTTCGTGGAGCGAGACGGCGGGAGGCGTGGTGTCGGGCTGCAATTCCGCGCCGATCTGCTTGATCGGTGCATTCACGGCGGCGGTCGCACTGGCTTCCATTGCCAGCATCGCGAGCAGCTCGGTCAGCATTTCGGCGTGGTCGCCGGCCTGTTCGCGCGCAAACGCCTCGCGCTCGTCCAACGGAAGTTCGCAGGCGCGGTGGAACAGGTCCTCCAGACGTTTCCAGTCGCCTTGGTCCATTGCCAGATCGTGTCCGCTAAAACAGGTGCTCCATTGTCAAACAGCTTCCAGCCGCGTGGCTAGCCAAACCTTGGAAAAACGCAGGTCGCGCTGCACCGTGGCGGGCGAAATGGAGAGGATTTCGGCGGTTTCGGCGATGGAAAAGCCGGTCAGCTCGGTCAGCGCGAACACCTGCGACTTGCGCTCGTCGAAGCGGGTGAGCTGTTCGAGCGCGTTCGCGAAGCCGGCGATGTCGGCCGGTTGCTCGTTGGCATCGGCCAGGTTCACCGCGAGCGTGGCGGACACCGGTTCGCCTTGGTCGCCGCGCAACCGGGAACGCGCCAGATCAAGCAGCAGGCGCTGCATCTGCAGGGCCGCGAACGCGAAGAAATGGCGGCGGCTGGGGAAGTGCAGGCCTTCGCGTTCCAGTCGCAACCAGGCTTCGTGTACCAGCTCGGTGGTTTGCAGCGCTTGCTGTCTCTCGCGCGCGAGATGCTGCGCGGCGAGTTGGCGCAGTTCGGCATAGACCTCTTCGGCCAGCGCATTACGCGCTTCCGGACGGCCGTTGTTCCAAGCGTCCAGCAGCGCAGTGATGGGAGTGGATTTGGGAGAAGGGGAATTGTCGCGAGCGGATGGCATGCGCCAATCATAGCCCCCATTTGGGTAATGATTACGAATGGAATCGTGAAAAGGCCCTCGGAACGGCCTCATCTCCAACCTTAAACCAAGCCCGTCGCGTAGAACAGGGCGATCACGAAGAACACCGCCAGCGTCTTGATGATCGTGATCGCGAAGATGTCCTTGTAGGCCTGCCGATGGGTCAGTCCGGTGACCGCCAGCAACGTGATCACCGCGCCATTGTGCGGCAGCGTGTCCATGCCGCCGGACGCCATCGCGGCGACACGATGCAGCACTTCCATCGGAATGCCGGCCGCGTTCGCGTTGGCGATGAAGCTGTCCGCCATCGCCGCCAGCGCGATGCTCATGCCGCCGGACGCCGAACCGGTGATGCCGGCCAGCGCGGTGACCGTGATGGCCTCGTTGAACAGCGGATTCGGGATCGAGCCGAGCGCGTTGGCGACCACGAGGAAGCCCGGCAGCGCTGCGATCACCGCGCCGAAGCCGTATTCGGACGCGGTGTTCATCGAGGCCAGCAGCGCGCCCGCGGTGGCGCTCTTGCTGCCTTCGGAGAAACCTTTCGCCACCGCCTTCCACGCCAGCAGCAGCACGCTCGCGATGCCGAGCAGCAACGCGCCTTCCACCGCCCAGATCGCGGCGACCTTCGGGATTTCCTGCACTACCGGCGCGGCGTCGCCGATCACGGCCGGATCGAAGCTGTGCGAGGCGCCGTAAGCCTTCGGGATCCAGCCGGTCAGCAGCTTGTTCGCAACGCCGACGAGCACCAGCGGCGCCAACGCCAGCAGCGGATGCGCGAGTTTCTCGCCGGAGAATGGCGCAGGTTCGTTGAGGAGCTGGTCACCATAGCCTTCGCCCGCGGCCTGCGCCACGCGCCGTCGCCAGTTCAGATAGAGCAGGCCAAGCATCAATACGAACAGGCCGCCGATCGTTCCGAGCCACGGCGCGGCCCAGGCGTTGGTGCCGAAGAAGCCGGTCGGGATGATGTTCTGGATCTGCGGCGTGCCGGGCAGCGCGTCCATCGTGAAGGTGAAGGCGCCCAGCGCGATCGTGCCGGGAATCAGGCGCTTGGGAATGTTCGACTGCCGGAACATTTCCGCCGCGAACGGATACACCGCGAACACCACGACGAACAGCGACACGCCACCGTAGGTGAGCAGGGCGCAGACCGCGACGATCGACAGCATCGCGCGCTGCGGGCCGAACAGCCGGATCGCGGCCGCGACGATGGATTTGGAGAAGCCCGACAGCTCGATCAGCTTCCCGAACACCGCGCCGAGCAGGAATACCGGGAAATACAGCTTCAGGAACCCGACCATCTTGTCCATGAACAGGCCGGTGAACATCGGCGCGACCAGCGACGGATCGGTGAGCAGCACCGCGCCGAGCGCGGCGATCGGCGCGAACAGGATCACGCTGTAGCCGCGATAGGCCACGAACATCAGGAAGCACAGCGCGGCCAGGACGATCAGGAAATCCATGGAATGGGCAGCATCGGGAAATGACGGTGCAGTTTCCTTGAAGCCAGTCGGCTCATCCCACTGGACGAAGGTACAGCCTGTACCAAGGTACAAGTGTCGACGCATCGCCGGATCGACACCATGCGCACACCGTTTCCCGTCCGGCGTGCGCATGACGCGAGGGTTGAGGCGTGTTTCGCCAGTTCGAGAAGGACAGCGGGACGTGGGACGGAACACTTGCCGTTGAGGGACGGCAAGCAATCAAGCGGTCATCGAAGGGATGGCGCGGCGGGCGGCGCGGACCGAAAGGAACGCGCTTCCGTTTCCGGCTCCAGACAACACGAAGCGTAACGAATCGAAGGAATGCCCCCAATGCAACGCAATTACCTGAGCGTGGCGATCGCCGCGCTGCTGTTGTTCCCGGCCATGGGTCAGGCGCAGGAAGAAGCGCCGGCCAGCAGCGAGCATGAAGCCAAGACGCTGGACGACGTCGTCGTCACGGCGCGCCGCCGCGAGGAAACCATCCAGGACGTGCCGATCGCCGTCAGCGCGTTCACCGCGCAGGCGCTGGAAAAGCTCAACGTGCGCGACCTGAGCGACCTGGACGCCAACGTCCCGAACCTCACCGTGTACGCCGCGCGCGGCTCCAACACCACGCTCACCGCCTACATCCGCGGCGTCGGCCAGTCCGATCCGCTCTGGGGCGTCGATCCGGGCGTCGGTCTGTACATGGACGACGTTTACATCGCCCGTCCGCAGGGTGCGCTGCTCGACGTGTTCGATGTGGAGCGCGTGGAAGTGCTGCGCGGCCCGCAGGGCACGCTGTACGGCAAGAACACCATCGGCGGCGCGATCAAGTACGTTTCCAAGGGCCTTGATCCGGACTTCAACGGCAGCGCGCAGGTAACGGTCGGCAACTACGGCCAGAAGGACCTCAAGTTCGCGATCGGCGGCGGCCTCGGCGAAGGCGCGCTGCGCGGCCGCATCGCGCTGGCCACGCTCAACAACGACGGCTTCGGCAAGAACATCATCACCGGCGATCCGGTCAGCGACAAGAACATCCTCGCCTGGCGCGCCAGCATCGGCGCCTACGTCAACGACGACATCAACTTCCAGTTCGCGATCGACCAGGTCCAGGACGATTCGGGCGTGCGCGGCGCGCGCATGCTCGAAATGAACCGCTACGACCCGATCCTGACGCCGGGAACCGGTCCGTTCCTGCCGATGGACAGCCGCTACGACGTGCGCAACGGCATGCCGAACGTCAACGAAACCACGTTGCGCGGCGCGTCGCTCACCGCCAACTGGCGCATGAACGACAACTGGACCTTCAAGTACATCGTCGCCAAGCGCGAGTCGGATACGGAGACCAACATCGACTTCGACGTGACGCCCGATCCGATCACCGACGTGAAGGCGTTCTACAACGACGAGCAGGTCACCAACGAGATCCAGTTGAACTTCGACGGCGGCGGCCGCGCGCGCGGCGTGATCGGCCTGTACAGCTTCGACGGCTACGCCGGCGGCCAGGTGCTCAACAACTTCTTCAATCTGAGCTTCGGCGATACGCAGGGCAAGGTGTTCACCGAAAGCCTGGCGCTGTACGCCGACTGGACCTTCGACCTGACCGACCGCGTTTCGCTCGACGTCGGCGCGCGCTGGACCGACGAGGACAAGCACGCCATCGTGTTCAACCGCGCCTACAGCGACGCCACCTTCCAGCACCAGACCGCGGTCGCGGCGGACTTCGACAAGACCGTGTCGTTCTCCAACATCTCGCCGAAGGTGTCGCTGGACTTCCAGGCCACCGACAACGTGCTGCTGTACGCCTTGGCTTCGCGCGGTTTCAAGTCGGGTGGCTACAACATCCGCGCCAACTCGATCGCGGTGCCGCGCTCGGCCGAGCCGTTCGACGACGAGCAGGTCGACAGCTTCGAGATCGGTTCGAAGATGGGCTTCCTCGACGACCGCCTGCTGCTGAACCTGTCCGCGTTCCACAACAAGTACAAGGACATGCAGCTCTCGGTGTTCACGCAGTTGCCGGAAGGCGGCTTCTTCGGCGACTTCACCAACGCCGGCAAGGGCACGGTGCAGGGCGTCGAAGCCGAATGGCAGTTCTTCCCGACCGAGCACTTCGGCATCACCGGCAACCTCGCGTGGCTGGATGCGAAGTACGACGAATACCTGTTCTTCGACCCGAGCATCGGCCAGACGATCAACATCGCGGACGAGGAGAAGTTCACCAACGCGCCCGAGTTCTCCGGCACGATCAACCTGGAGTTCCGCACCAACGTGGGCGCGGGCAACCTCCTGGCACGCGTGGGCTACACCTACCAGGACGACGTGATCGCGACGACGGAAACCCGTCGCCAGACCACCCCGCCGCTGAGTCAGTTCGGCCGTCCGCCGATCAGCCAGGACGCCTATGGCCTGCTCGGCGCGAGCGTGATCTGGAGCCTCGACGACCACTGGACGCTGACCCTGCAGGGCAGCAACCTCACCGACAAGGAATATCTGGTCACGGGCTACAACCTGGCGGAGGCCGTGGGCGTGTACACCGGCTTCTACGGCGCGCCGCGCCAGTACAGCCTCAGCGTGCGTTACGACTTCTGATCCACATCGACGAAGTCCTAGCGATACCCTGCCTGACGGGCCGCTTCGGCGGCCCGGTTTTTTTACGCGGATTGCCGTTGCGGAGAACGCAGACATGAGATGGATCGCCATGAGCGCCGTGCTTGCCGTCGCAGGATGTGGCCTGCAAGCCACTGAAACCACGTTGCCGTCCTTGCGGCTCGACCCCGAGCGCGTCTCGGTCGTCGGCCTGTCTTCCGGTGCGGCGATGGCGCAGCAGGCGCACTTTGCGTATTCGGACAAACTGGTCGGCGCGGGATTGGTCGCAGGGCCGCCGTATGGCTGCGCAGAAGGCGACCTCAATACCGCGCTCGGCCGCTGCATGAAGGCGCAGCCGGATGCGCCCGATGCGAACAAGCTCGCGCAACAGGCGCGCGAGCTGGCCCGACAAGACAAGATCGCGCCGCTTTCCGGACTGGGGGGCGACAAGGTGCTCGTGCTGCACGGCAAGGGTGATGCCGTCGTCGCCGCATCCGTGGCGAAAGCCGCCCAGGCGATCTACGAAGAATTTTCCCGTGATGGCGTGAACGTGGCGGCGCAATTCGACGGCGACCGCGACTTCTCGCACACCTGGCCGACGCAGGCGTCGGGCAAGCCTTGCGATGTTTCCGAATCCCCGTTCGTCGGCAGTTGCGGTTTCGACGCCGCCGCCGCGATGCTCGAAACCCTTTACGGCAAGCCGTCGCGCGAGGCGGACACGGCGGCCGGAAAACTGGTCGGCTTCGACCAGCGCGCGTTCAAGCCCGACGGCAAGGATGCGATGCTGGCCGATGAGGGCCTGATCTACGTTCCGCCGGGCTGCGCCGACGGCAACCGCTGCGGTGTCGTGTTCGCCTTCCACGGTTGCGACCAGAACGTCGCGAGCGTCGGCGAAAGCTTCGTGCGCGACAACGGCCTGAACCGTTGGGCCGACGTCTACGGCCTTGTGATCGTCTATCCGCAGACGCGCGCCAGCTTCATGCCGTTGAACCCGAAGGCCTGCTGGGACTGGTGGGGCTACACCGGCGCGGACTACGCCACGCGCGATGGCGTGCAACTGCGCTGGCTGGCGAATCTTTCCGCGGCGCTGGGCGTGCCGCTGGCGCCTTAACCCGGCGTCTTTTCCTTGAATCCGCACAGGTCGCGGATCGCGCAGGCCGGGCATTCCGGCTTGCGCGCCTTGCAGACGTAGCGGCCGTGCAGGATCAGCCAGTGGTGCGCGTCCTGCTTGAACTCGGCGGGCACGTTGCGCAGCAGTTTCCTTTCCACTTCCTCGACGTTCTTTCCCTTCGCCAGGCCGGTGCGGTTGGAGACGCGGAAGATGTGCGTGTCGACCGCGATGGTCGGTTCGCCGAACGCGGTGTTGAGCACGACGTTCGCGGTCTTGCGGCCGACGCCGGGCAACGCTTCGAGCGATGCGCGATCGCGCGGCACCTGCCCGCCGTGTTCGCGCACGAGGATCTCGCAGGTCGCGATCACGTTCTTGGCCTTGGCGTTGAACAGGCCGATGGTCGAAATGTATTGCTTCAGGCCTTCCTCGCCGAGCGCGAGGATCGCTTCCGGCGTTCCGGCCACCGGGAACAGCTTCCGGGTCGCCTTGTTGACGCCGACATCGGTGGCCTGCGCCGACAGGATCACCGCGATGAGAAGCTGGAACGGCGTGTCGTATTCCAGTTCCGTGGTCGGATGCGGATTGAGTTCCCTGAGGCGGCGGAACAGTTCGGCGCGGTCGGCGGGCTTCATGCGTGCGGAGGCGTGCGGTTCAAGGCGGGCAGGGTGAGGCGGTCGAGCCACGGCGTGATGGATTGCAGCGCCAGCAGCGCGAGGACGAAGGAAGCGGCTTGCGCGCCGATCAGGTGCAGAACAAGCGCCGCGAGGGCGAACACGGAAAGTTGGAGCGCTTTCCCGCGCGACGTGGTGGGCAGGTAAAGGCGATCCGTCGCGATCAGCGCCAGGGCGATCCACGGCAGCGGCGAAGCGCTGGTCGATTCGACCAGACCGGAAACGAACGCGAGCGCGAAGGCCGGCAACGCCGGATGGAACGAAGCGACGCCGATGCCGCCAAGGGCGCGGTGCAGCAGGAGCGCGAGCGCGAAACAGGGCGCGGCGAACCAGAGCGGCGTATTCGACGGCCACAGCATCGCGAACAGCGCGAGGCCCAGCAGCGCATCGAACGCGGGCAGCCAACGCAGGGCGCGGCGCGCAACCAGGCTTCGCAGCGGCGTGGCCAGGATCATGTCGAACTGTCCTCGCCGCGCGCCTTGCGCGCACGCGCCAGCGCGGCGGCGACGGCATCGGAAACGGCCGGTTGGGCGCTGAGCTTGGCGCGCTGTTCGGCCGCTTCGGCTTCTTCGCGCGCCAGCCGCGCCTGGTGCGCGCGATAGTGCTCGCGCCAGACGAAGGCTCGCTCGCGTTCCACGCGCTCGGCGATCTTCTCCGCGAAGATCGCCGAGATCGGAATGCCGGTCGGGCAGGCGGCATCGCAGGCGCGCCAGTCGAGGCCGGCCCCGGATGCGCGTTCCAGGCCGAGCTCAATGGCGCGGGCATCGTCGCCACGACGCAGCGCCGCGAGGATCGCTTGCGGGTGGATCTGCTTGGCGATCGCGTTTCCCGTCATCGAGTGGACGACGCGATCGCACGCGCCGCAGCGGATGCAGGGACGGGAGCGGATGTCGGGCATCGCGGCGGCGGCGCGTGGCGGGGCGATCAACGGCCTTTGAACACGGCCTTGCGGCGTTCGAGGAACGCGCTCGTGCCTTCCTTGAAGTCCTCGGTCGCGGCGGCGGTGGCGAAGGCCTGTACTTCGTAATCCAGCGCGGCGTGGAGTTCGGCTTCGCCGCCGATGACGATGGCGTCGAGGTTGCCGCGCAAGGCTTCCGGCGACAGCGCCGCCAGGTGTTCGGCCAGCGCCAGCGCTTCGGCTTCCAACGCTTCCGGCGCGACGACCTTGTTCACAAGGTTGAGTTCGTAGGCGCGCTGCGCGTTGATCTGCTGGCCGGTCAGGCACAGCTCCAGCGCCGCGCCGCGACCGGTGAGGCGCAGCAGGCGCTGCGTGCCGCCGAAACCGGGCAGGATGCCGAGGTTGATTTCGGGCTGGCCGAACTTGGCCTTCTCGCTGGCGATGCGCAGGTGGCAGGACATCGCCAGTTCCATGCCGCCGCCCAGCGCATAGCCGCCGATCTGTGCGATCACCGGCTTGCCGAGGTGTTCGACGATCCACATCGTTTCCTGGCCGTGGCGGGCGAAATCGCGCGCCTGCACCGGCGAGAGCTTGGCGAGTTCGGAAATGTCGGCGCCCGCGACGAAGGCTTTTTCGCCCGCGCCGCGCAGGATCACGACGCGCACCGATTCGTCGCGGCCGGCTTCGCGGAACGCGGCGGCGAGTTCGGACAGCGTGGCGTGGTTCAGTGCATTGAGCTTGTCCGGACGGTTGACGGTGATACGGCGCACCGCATTCAGGTTTTCGATCAGCAGGTTTTCGTAGGACATGGCCGCCAGCTCGGTTGGATGAATGGAACCGCGAAGTTTAGCGGGGCTCGGGAACCTGCGGCGCTTCTGTGGGTCGCAGCCATCCGTGCGCACGGGCTTGCTGGCGGTGGAAACGGTCTACCGCTATTCTTGTGCGTTCCGTTGGGCCGGTTTTACCGGTTTTTCATCACTCAGGAGAGAAGCATGAAGTTGCGCTGGACGGCTGCGTTGCTCGCGGCCACGACGATAGGCACTGCCATGGCGCAGACCGCCGCACCGGCTCCGGACAAGAACAAGCTGAGCTATGCGATCGGTTACCAGATCGGCCGCGATTTCAGCGAGCGCAATCTCGACGTCGATATCGAGACCGTGATCCGTGCGATCCGCGACGGCCAGGCCAAGCGCGAGCCGACCGTGGCCGTGGCGGACATGGAAGCTGCGTTGAACGCGATGCAGAAGAAGATGGCCGAACAGGCGCGCGCCGAGTTCGAGAAGGTGTCGGCCGAGAACAAGCAGAAGTCCGACGCCTTCCTGGCCCAGAACAAGACCAAGACCGGCGTGCAGGTGCTGTCCAGCGGCATCCAGTACCGCGTGATCGAGACGGGCAGCGGCGCCAAGCCGACCGCCAACTCGAAGGTCAGCGTGCACCTGCGCGGTTCGATCTCGACCGGTCAGGAATTCGCCAGCACCTACCAGGCCAACAAGCCGTTGGAGCTGACCGTCGGCGAGGCGCCGATGCCGGGCCTGCGCACCGTGCTGCCGATGATGACCGTCGGTTCGCGCTGGGAAGTGTTCCTACCGCCGGACCAGGCCTATGGCAACGATCCGCGCGCGCCGATCGGCCCGAACCAGGCCGTGGTGCTGGATCTGAAGCTGGTTTCCGTCCAGTAAGTTGGCGGATCACCGTGATGCAAGCGAACGGCCGACGCGGACTGCGTCGGCCGTTTGCGTTTGAGGGAAGCCGATGCGGGGGAATGCGCGGATGACGCCGGCGCTTGCCACTCCTTTCGATCCGCTCGCGCAGCCGCAACGGTTGGTCGAAGCGCTGCTGCCGCTCGACGCCGAGCCGCAAGGGCCGGCATGGAACCAGGACGAACTCGCCGACCTGGTCGACGTCTCCGCACTGGCGCCGGCGGCCGTGCTCGTCGGGTTGGTGCCGCGCGAGCACGGTACGTCGGTGCTGCTGACGCGACGCAACGACAACATGACCAAACACGCCGGGCAGGTCAGCTTTCCCGGCGGCCGGATCGATGCCGGCGACGCTTCGGCGATCGACGCGGCGTTGCGCGAAGCCTTCGAGGAAATCGCGCTGGAGGCATCGAAGATCGAACCGCTCGGCTTTCTCGATCCCTACACCACGATCACCGGTTACCGCGTGCTGCCGGTGGTGGCGCGGGTGTCGCCCGATTACCGCGCCGAGCCCAATCCGCGCGAAGTGGCGGAAGCCTTCGAGGCACCGCTTGCGCCATTGTTGCGGGGCGAGCGGATCCAGTGCGTCGAGGCCATGTACAAGGATCGCGTCCGCTCGATCTGGGAATATGGCGTCGGTCCGCACCGCATCTGGGGCGCGACCGCGGCGATGCTGGTGAATTTCGCGCGACGTCTTGGATTACAAATTTAGCCGTCGCGAACGCATGGGCAGCTGTGGGAAAATCCGCGGAATCTTCCGCATGGATGCGAACCCCGAATGAGCTGGCAAACCCTGATCGACGCCAAGACCCTGCAAGCCCTGCTGGGAACCCCGAAGCTCGTGGTTGTGGACTGCCGCTTCGAACTGCTCGATCCGGCCGCTGGCGAACGCGCGTACAACGCCGGTCATATTCCCGGCGCGGTTTACGCCAATCTCGATCGCGACCTTTCCGATCTTTCCCGCAAGGGGCGCGGACGCCATCCGATGCCCGAGGCGGATGCGTTCTGCGAAACCCTGGCGCGCTGGGGCATCACGCCGGCGCATCAGGTCGTGGCTTACGACGCCGACAACGGTCAGTTCGCTTCGCGCCTGTGGTGGATGTTGCGCCTGCTCGGGCACCGCGATGTGGCCGTGCTCGACGGCGGTTTCGCGGCATGGCAGTCGGCGGGTGAGGGATTCACTGTCGAACGCCATCCGCCCCGGCCCATGCCGCGCGGCGCGTACAAGGCGCGATTCGACATGAAGGGCATCGCAAGCACGGCCGTGGTCGCGGCACGCATGGCGGCGGCCAGTGGCCTGTTGATCGACGCGCGTTCCCCGGAACGCTTCCGTGGCGAATTCGAACCGATCGACAAGAAGGCCGGGCATATTCCCGGTGCGATCAATCGCCCGCTGCAGGCCAATCTCGATGAGCGCGGCCATTTCCTTCCGCCGGAAGTGCTGCGCGAACAGTTCGAGCAGTTGCTGGACTACGTGCCGCCGTCCGAAGTGGTGCTGATGTGCGGCTCCGGCGTCACCGCCTGCCACAACCTGCTCGCGATGACGCATGCGGGGCTTCCGGGCGCCCGTGTTTACGCAGGTTCCTTCAGCGAATGGATCGAGGGCGCGTTCCGGCCGGTCGCGACCGGTCCGTGATCGCCTGATTCCATCTCCGAGCGTTTCCATCGGCGGCGTCCGCCACAGGAGCGCTGCCGTGGCGGGGCGTTTCCGTGCGCGCAATGCGTCCGCATTTTTCCGCGCGGACTTTGTCCGGCATGGCTTGCTACGATTCGCGGACCTGCAGCGCCGCCGCGGCGCGAACCGTAGACAAGGAAGGAAACGAGAATGTCCGCCAACGACAGCCATGCCGCCGCATCCGCGCACGATTTTCCGTTGCTGATCAAGCAGCTTCTGCTGACGCCGTTGGCGACTTCGCCGGGCCGCGAGATCGTCTATCGCGACAAGGTGCGCCACGATTACCGCGTCATGCGTCGCCGCATCGGGCAACTGGCTTCGGTGCTGCAGTCGCTCGGCGTGAAGCAGGGCGATACGGTCGCGGTGATGGACTGGGACAGCCATCGCTACCTGGAAGCCTACTTCGCGATTCCGATGATGGGCGCGGTGCTGATGACGACGAACGTGCGTCTTGCGCCGGAACAGATCGCCTACACGCTCAACCATTCCAGCACCAGCGTGATGCTGGTCAACCGCGAATTCCTGCCGCTGCTCGATGCGATCCGCGACCATGTGCCGGGCATCACGCAGTTCGTGCTGATCGACGACGAGCACGACAACGGCGAGAGCGCCGGGATCCCGCAGGGATTCGCGGGCGAATACGAAGCCCTGCTCGCCGCGGCTTCGCCGGATTTCGATTTCCCCGATTTCGACGAGCGCACCCGCGCCACGACCTTCTACACCACCGGCACGACCGGCGATCCGAAGGGCGTGTATTTCAGCCATCGCCAGCTGGTGCTGCACACGCTGGCGCTCGCCGGCGCGCTCGGCGCCGCACCGGTGCAGGGCCGCGTGCATCGCGACGACGTGTACCTGCCGATCACGCCGATGTTCCATGTGCACGCCTGGGGCATGCCGTACCTGGCGACGATGATGGGCATGAAGCAGGTCTATCCGGGCCGCTACGTGCCGGACGCGCTGCTGCAGTTGCTGGTGCGCGAGCAATGCACCTTCAGCCATTGCGTGCCGACGATCCTGCACATGATCCTGTCCTCGCCCGCGGCCGCGAACGTGGACCTCGGCAAGTGGAAGGTCATCATCGGCGGTTCGGCCTTGCCGAAGGGCTTGGCGCGCACGGCGCTGGATCGTGGCATCGACATCTACACCGGCTACGGCATGTCCGAAACCTGCCCGGTGCTGACGCTGTCGCAGGTGCGGACCGAGGACCTCGGTGATGCCGAGCGCGAGCTGGATATCCGCACCCGCACCGGTTTGCCGGTGCCGCTGGTCGACCTGCGCGTCGTCGACGAGGAAATGCGCGATGTCCCGCACGATGGTTCGTCGCAAGGCGAGATCGTCGTGCGCACGCCTTGGCTCACGCAAGGCTATTTCAAGAATCCGGCCGCGAGCGAAACGCTGTGGGCCGGCGGCTACCTGCACACCAACGACATCGGCGTGATCGAACCCGATGGCTACCTGCGCATCACCGACCGGATCAAGGACGTGATCAAGACCGGCGGCGAGTGGGTTTCATCGCTGCAGATCGAAGACCTGATCTCGCGCCATCCCGCCGTGGCGGAAGTGGCCGTGATCGGCGTGCCCGATCCGAAATGGGGCGAGCGCCCCTTGCCGCTGATCGTGCCGAAGCCCGGCCAGAGCATCGACGTGGACGCGTTGCGCGTGCACCTTTCCGGCTGGGTGGAGCGCGGCGAGCTTTCCCGCTTCGCCTTGCCCGATCGGGTACTGATCGTGGATGCCATCGCCAAGACATCCGTCGGCAAGATCAACAAGAAGCTGCTGCGCGAGCTGCACCATGGCGGCATCGCGCATCGTTGATCCGTCTCACGCCGGGCCGCCGCGCTCGGCGATCTTGCGGTTCAGCTCGGCATTGGTGTGGATGTAGCGTCCCTCGAACGGGGTGCCCACGTTGAGCACGGGACGCTTCGGGTCGAGCGTTCCCGTGACCCAGCCTTCGTTGACCATGATCTCCAGCGCCTGCAGGAAGAACTGCTCCGGCCCCTTGCCGTAGGCCTGTTTGTCCATCGCCAGCGGCGCGCCCATGATCTTCTCCATCAGGCGCGCGATGTCCTGCTCGAGTTTCAGCATCTCGATCATCTTGCCGAAAGCGCCGTATTCCACCAGTCGGCGCTTGCCGCGAACGTGGGTCAGCACCTTGATCACGCGGCCGTTCTCGTAGGCCGGAACCCATTCGTTCTGCGCGCCTTCGAGGTTCAGGCTGAAGTGGTTGTAGCGCGAGATCTGCCACTGCGCGTCCTGGTTGAGCAGTCGCATCGACATCTGCCGGGCGCCGGCCAGGTCGAGTCCGCCGATGCCGGCTTGCCCCAGGTGGTCGTTGGTAAAGCCGCCGGTGGCGAACCAGTGGAAGGCGCGCTTGGGTGAGAATTCCAAGCCCGCGTCGTCGGCGATGGCACGGGTGTATTCCTCAAGGTCGGTGAAGATGCCGTTGGCCGAATACCAGAAATCGGCGAAGCGGATGTGCTGGCCGATGCGGGTGGACTGGTTGCGCTCGTAGTGCGTTTTCAGCCAGTCCGCGTCGTGTTCGCCGCGCTCCATCGCGATGATCGAGTAGGCCGCCTCCCGCGCGCTGGTGTGGGTGAGCGTGAGTCCCGCCGACAGGATCGGATCGGCGAAACCGCCGGCTTCGCCGACCAGCATCCAGTTTTCCCCGACCATGCGTTCGGACAGGAACGACCAGTCCTTGGTCGCCTGCGTCTTGCCGCTGCATCCGGCATTGCGCGTCAGTTCGGCGATCAGGGGTTCCTGCTCCAGCGCCCAGCGGTAAATCTCGGTCGGCGTCTTGCCCTGTTTCTTGTAGTACTCGGCGGGGCAGACGAAGCCGATGCTGGTGCGCGTTCTGGTGATCGGGATGAACCAGATCCAGCCGGCGCCGATGGACAGCACCAGGATGCGCGTCGCGTCGGCCGGAAAGCGCGTCGGCCATTGTGCGTTTTCCCAGTAGTCCCAGAAGGCGACGTTCTGCAGCTTGGTCGGCGCGTCGACGCGCACGCCCACCGCGCGGCGCAATACCGCCGCATTGCCGGAAGCATCGATGTAGTGCCTGGCCTCGACGCGCGTGCCGTCGTCCAGCACCAGTCCGGTCACGCGATCGCCGTCGCGCTGGACCGTGCGCACCTGCGTTTGCTGCCGCACCTGGCAGCCCAGTTCCGCGGCGTGGTCGAGCAGGATCTTGTCGTAGATCGAGCGGTCCACCTGCAACGCCAGCCGGCGTGTCTGCTCACCGAACTTGCGTGGCCGCGGTTCGACCTTGTAGTCGGGGACCGGAAGGATCTCAAAGTCCCATAGCTTGTCGCTCTGTCCCCAGCGGAAGGTCACGCCGATCTTGATCGGGAAGTTCGCGGCTTCGACCTTGTCCCAGCAACCCATCTCATCGAGGATCACGCCGATCGGCGGCAATTGGCTTTCGCCGATGTGGTCGCGTGGGAAGCGTTCGCGCTCGAAGATCGCCACTTCGAGTTCCGGCGCGTATTTCTTCAGCAGTGCCCCGGTCGTCGAGCCACCAGGGCCGCCACCAATGATCGCCACATCGCAATGCAGTGTTTCCATCGTCGGCTCCGCGCAGAATAAACCTGAGCTTAACGTACCAATTGCGGACGTGCATCACGCTTTGGCGAGCCAATCTCAGGTAGGCGGATTCGACAGGAGTTCCAGTACGCGCGGCAGGGCTTGTCCGGCCCAGAGTTCGACCAGTTCGGCCGACGGATGCAGGCCGTCTTCCGCGATCATCCGCGGTTCGCCGCCGCGGGCGCGGCTCACGGGCGCGATATCGACGAAAGCGACGCCGCGTGCTTCGCACAGGTCGCGGGCGAAGGCATTGAAGGCGTCGAGTTCATTCGCGATCGCGGCAAGCTCGCGGCCGCTGTCGCGCGCGAAGGGCGTGACGCTCCAGTCGGGAATCGCCAGCACGAAGACGCGGTCGGTGCGATTGCCGGCCAGCGCGATCGCGCGTTCCAGCAGGCCGGTGAAGCCTGGCCGGAAAACATCGAGTCCGTGGCCGCGGTACTGGTCGTTGACGCCGATCAACAGCGAAACCAGATCCCAGGTTCCGAGCGGTTCGGCCTCGTCCATGGCGGCGGAAAGCTCGGCGCAGGTCCAACCGGTGGTCGCGATGATCCGCGGCGGCGCGATGGCGATGCCGCGGTCGTTCAACTCACGCGTCAGCCGGTTCGGCCAGCGCGCCGGTTCGGCGATGCCTTCGCCGATGGTGTAGCTGTCGCCGAGCGCGAGGTAGCGCAGCGTCGCGTTCACGCGTTCGCGACGTGCTTGGCGGCCGGTTGGGCAGAACCTTCCCAACGCGCCAGTGCGTGTTCGATCCGCGCGAACACTTCGCGGATCTGCTCCGGCAGCGGCAGCAGCGTGACGCGGAAGTGGTTGCGGTATTTCACGTTGAAGCTCGAGCCGGGCACGATCAGCACGCCTTCGTTGTCGAGCAGGTCGAGCGCGAAGCGGTGGTCGTCGAAGTCTTCCAGGCCGCTCGTGTCGATGCCGGGGAAGGCGTACAGCGCGCCTTGCGGCGCGAGCACCGAAACGCGCCGGCTCGTCTGGCAGGCTTCGATCACGGCGCGGCGGGCTTCGTGCAGGCGGCCATTGGGCGATACCAGTTCGTCGATGGTGTTCGGGCCGGTGAGCGCGGCCAGCGCGGCCCATTGGCCGGGCACGTTCGCGCACAGGCGCAGCGCGCCGAGCAGGTCCAGCGCATGGTGGAAATCGCCGCTGCGGATCGGATCGCCCGACAGCACCGCCCAGCCGACGCGATAGCCGCAGGCGCGATGCACTTTCGAAAGACCGCCGAACGAAAGGCAGGGCACGTCGCCCGCGAGCGAGGCCAGCGGGACGAATTCGGCGCCGTCGTAGACGATCTGGTCGTAGATCTCGTCGCTCATCAGCACGAGCTTGTGGCGCTCGGCGATCTCGACGATGGCCTGCAGCAGTTCCTTCGGGTACACCGCGCCCGACGGGTTGTTCGGATTGATCAGCACGATGGCGCGGGTGCGCGGCGTGATCAGGTGCTCGATCTGTTGCGGATCGGGCTGGAAACCGTTTTCCGGCTTGCAGTCGTAATAGACCGGCACGCCGTCGTTGAGGATCGTCGCCGCGCTCCACAGTGGATAGTCCGGGCTTGGCAGCAGCACTTCGTCGCCCGGATTCAGCAGCGCGCGCAGCGCCATGTCGATCAGCTCGGAAACGCCATTGCCGAGGAACACGTGCGCGGGCGTGACGTTGCGGGCGCCGCGAGCGGCATGTTGCGCGGCGATCACGTCGCGCAGCGCCGGCAGGCCCTGCTGGTGGCAGTACGGATCGCTTTCGGCGATGTGCTCGGCGATCGCCTCCTGCAGATGCTGCGGTGCACGAAAACCGAACGCGCCCGGATTGCCGATGTTGAGCTTGATCAGCTTGCGCCCCGTGGCTTCCAGGTCGCGGGCGCGGCGGGCAAGTTCGCCGCGGATTTCGTAGCGGACCTGGGAAAGACGTTGACGGGTGGGAACGGTGCGCGAGTGCGACATGGGAAGGCCGGCTTTGCCTGCGGTGTGGATTTCCACGGAATTTGCCGGATTTTAACGGAAAATCCCGGCCTCGAATGTGGCAAATCGCGGGCAGTTCCGGCTTTCGACAGGTAATGGCGCCGGCGATGGAATACCGGCATCGCCGTCCGTTCGCGAGCCGGAGCGCCGGTCAGTGACCGTTCCCCGGGAAACGAATCATTCCGCGCGGCTGATGGCGCGATTGCGTCCGGCGTCCTTGGCGCGGTACATCGCCTGGTCTGCGGCTTCGCACCATTCGCGCAGGCCCAGGCTGGCTTCCGGCGGTTCCGCCAGTCCGAGGCTCACCGAGCAGCGCAGGTTCGGCAGGCGCGGGAAGCGCAGCGCATCGACGCTGGCGCGCAGGAATTCGGCGATCTGCTCGGCTTCCTTCATCGCCACCGGCACGATCGCGGCGAACTCGTCGCCGCCCAGTCGACCGGCGTGGCTGCCTTCGGGCACGGCGTGGCGGATCGCGTCCGCGATCGCGCACAGCACGTCGTCGCCGACGGCATGGCCGTAGCGGTCGTTGATGTCCTTGAACTTGTCGGCGTCGATCAGGATCAGGGTCATCGCGCGCTGGGTGTTCTGGTGGTCGATCAGCGCAGCTTCGGCCAGCTCCTGCCAGTGGCCGCGCGAATCCAGTCCGGTCAAGGCATCGCGCCGCGACATTTCGGCGAGCTTGAGGTTCTGCTTGCGCACCTTGCGCATCAGCACGTAGGTCGTCGTGCTCACCGCGAGCGTGTGGATCGCCAGCAGTGGCAAGGTCGCCAGCAGCACCGGCATCGAGGTTTCAGGTTGCCAGGCGAAGCCGGTGCAGAGTCCGGCGACCAGCATGCCCGTGGCCATCGCGGGCAGGGCGCGCCACCACATCCCGCGGATGCCGGAATTGATCTTGTCGGCGCTGGCGACCAGCAACAGCGCGACCGACGGCAGCACGTTGAAGTGGATCACCGGCACCATCGCGCCGGCGATGGCGGAATCCAGCACGAGATTGCGCCGCTCGGCCTGGAACGGATCGGTGAATTGGGTCAGCGCGAACGCGAGATGCGGCCAGACGACGCAGAAACCGAGCCAGATCCACGAAGGCCAGCCCGCGTCCAGCTCGCGCAGCACCAGCGCCGACGGCACGACACCCAGATAGATGCCAAGCACGCGGAACGGATAGATGCGGCGGCTCAACGCGCGCAGATGCGCGGCGTCGTGCTTGACGCGCTGGGTTGCGACGGGCTCGGTCACGGCGAAGGGAATGCGGGAAGCACTGCGATTAGGCCGTAATGCCGGGCGCTTCGCAATCTGCAATGCGCCATCCGTGGCGCGGCGAACCGTCGATTGCCGCTTCGGCGCGGCGCTTTTCGTCCGCGTCGAACTCGACCATCCATGTAGTCTTTTCGGCGATGCGCGCGGCGACAGGCACGCCGTCGCGATACAGCAGTTTCGCGCCCGCCACGCGCGGAACCTTCGGGCCGGCGATCAATCCGCCGGAAAGGTTCAGCGGATCGGCGCCGCTGACGCAGACGAACTCGCCCGAAGCTTCCATGTTGCGCAGGCGGCGCAGCGCGGCGATGGCTTCGGGCAGCGCGAACTGTTCGCCGGAAACGCCGGCGAGGAAACGCCCGCCGCGGATCTCGCCGCGTGCTTCGAGCGTGCGCAGGGCGCGCAGCAGCTCGCGCCACGCGGGCAGCCAGTCGGCTTCGCGTTCGTACTGGTGCCAACCGACCACGCCCCAGCGGCGCAGCAGGATCCGCGCGATGGCTTCGTTCCGTTCGTTCGCGGCTTCGAGCGAATCGGCACTGCGCGGTGGAACCGGCGGCGGAGGCGGCGCCAGACTCCAGCGGCCGGCGTCTTCGATTCCGAACAGGGCGCTGCGGCGCGGATGCCGGGCGCGTTGCCGCTCGCGTTGCGCGGAAGGCATCAGCAGCGAACGCAGGCCGGACCAGCTGTCGCAGACGGCGCGGCCGCGCGCGACGAGTTCGGCCAGCGCTTCTTCCAGTTCCGGCCGCAGCAGCCGCGCGCCATCGAGCATTTCGTCGAAGAACGACGCGCCGCGGCTCGACAACCAGTCGGCGAGTTTCTGCGCCTTGGACGACAGTGGCGCGGCTTCGCTTCCTGCGATCAGTGAACGCCAGAGTTCGCGCTGCCGGCGCGGCATCAGCACGATGGGCGTGGCGTGCAGCGAAGGGGTCGAGCGCGATGCGCGCGTTGCGTCATCGTTGCCGCGCGCATTCGGACGCAGCCGCTGCCAGGTGGTGCGGCCGGCGAGGCAGAGATCGTCCAGCCACGAGGGCTGGTAGTCGGCGACGCGCGCCGGCAGCAAGGCGGATTCCCATGCCGCGGCGGGCGACTCGAAGCCTTCCAGTTGCGCCAGCACGCCCGCGAGCGCTTCCGGGCCTTTGACGCGATGCGAAGGCGAGACGCGCTGCCACTCGAACAGGAAGCGCATGAAGTCTTTCGGCGCAACCGGCTCGATCTCGCGCCGCAACTTGTTGAGCGTGGCGCGATGGATGCGCGCCAGCAGGCGGCGTTCGCACCATTCGGTTTCTGCAGCGTCCGGCGTGAACCGGCCGCGCAGGATCGTGCCTTCGGTTTCCAGTGCGACCAGCGCGGATTCGACGCGCCGCGGAGACAGGCCGAGCGGCTGCGCCAGCGCGGATGCGGTGCAAGGTCCGAGCGCGCCGAGCCGGCCGCGCATCAGTTCGACCAGCGCGGTTTCCGCGGTCGCCTCGTCGTCGATTCCGGCAGGAACGTTGAAACCTTCCGGAGCGTGGAGGTTCGGGAAGATCGCGCGGAACTGCGGCAGGCGTTCGGCGGCGATCCAGACCGATTTTCCATCCGCGAGTTCGATGCGTCCGGCATGGCCGGTGCGCGACAACTGCGCCAGCCAGCCGTTCCAGCCGCTGTTCGCGTCCGCTTCTGCGGGCGTGGCGAAGCCCAGCATCAGCAGCGCCTCGTGCATTTCGTCGCGGTGGATCGCCTGCGGCCAGGCGTCTTCGCGCACCGCGGCGATGGCGTCCGGATCGAGCTTGCCCAGATCGTCCGCCGACGCCGGATCGCTGGTGCGCCGCGTCTGCACCGCGCGGGTGCGGCGTTCTTCCAGCGGCGCATCGTCGAGGAAGGCGTAAGGCCGCGCGTTGAGGATTTCCGCCGCGAGCGGCGAAGGCGCGGTCAGGTCGCGGGCTTCGATGCGTGCTTCGCCGCGTTCCAGCCGCTTCAACAATGCGAGGAAGCCATCGACGTCCATCGCTTCGTGCAGGCAATCGTGCAGCGTTTGCGCCACCAGCGGATGGTCGGGAATCTGCCGGTCACCGACGATGTTTTCCAGGCACGCGACCTGGTCCGGGAACACGCTGGCGAGCAGGTCCTCGCTGCGCATGCGCTGTACCTGCGGCGGCAGTTTCTTGCCGCCGGACATGCGCGGCAGCGCGAGCGAGTTCACCGCGTTCCAGCGCCAGCGCACCGGGAACAGCGGCGCATCGAGCAGCGCCTGCACGAGGATGTCCTTCGCGCTGCCCGAGTGCAGGTAGCGGCCCACTTCGTCCAGCGGAAAACTGTGGCTGGTCGAAAGCGAGAGCACGATCGCGTCGTCGGTCGCGGCGGCCTGCAGTTCGAAGTTGAAACTGCGGCAGAAGCGTTTGCGCAGCGCCAAACCCCAGGACTTGTTCAGACGATTGCCGAACGGGCTGTGGATGACGAGCTGCATCGCGCCGGATTCATCGAAGAAGCGTTCCATGCCGAGCGTTTCCTGCGTTGGCAGGAAACCGAGCGCGATCTTCGCTTCGCACAGGTATTCGGCCAGCTCGCGGGCGGCGCGTTCGTCGATGCCGGCGGCTTCGCGGAGCCACTGGATCGCAGCTTCGATGCCGCCCTTGTCGAGCGCGTCCGCGATGGCGCCGCGCAGGCGCGACACGCCGAAGGAAAGTTCGACGCTGCGACCGGGCGCTTCGCCGATCCAGAACGGAATCGACGGCGGCATGCCTTGGGCATCCTCGACGCGCATGCGGCCGGCCGGTTCGACCTTCAGCACCCGATAGGAAGCATTGCCGAGCTGGAACACGTCGCCGGCCAGGCTTTCGACCGCGAAATCCTCGTGCACGCTGCCGATCACGAAGCCCTGCGGTTCGAGGATGACCTGGTAATCGGCGGTGTCGGGAATCGTGCCGCCGGAACTGATCGCCGTGAGCCGCGCGCCGCGTTTCGGGCGCAACGTGCCTTCGATGCGATCGCGGTGGAGATAGGCGCCGCGCGTGCCGACGCGCGTGCTGTAGCCATCGGCCAGCATCTTCAGCAGCGCGTCGAACTGTTCGCGTCGCAACGCGCGATACGGCATCGCGCGGCGGAAGCAGTCGAACAGCTCGCTTTCCTTCCATTCGCGCGCCGCCACTTCCGCGACGATCTGCTGCGCCAGCACGTCCAGCGGTTGCGGCGGAAGGATCAGCGCGTCCAGTTCCCCGAGCTGCACACAATGCAGCAGCGCGGCGCATTCGGCCAGCTCGTCGCGCGAGGTCGGGAACAGGCGGCCTTTCGGCGTCGCGCCGACAGCATGGCCGGCGCGGCCGACGCGTTGCAGGAAGGTGGAAATCGCACGCGGCGAACCGATCTGGCAGACCAGGTCGACGTCGCCGATGTCGATGCCCAGTTCCAGCGAGGCCGTGGCGACCAGCGCGCGCAACTGGCCGCGCTTGAGTTTCTGCTCCGCGTCGAAGCGCAGTTCCTTCGCGAGGCTGCCGTGGTGCGCGGCGACCGCGTCCTTGCCGAGTCGGTCCGCGAGATGCCGCACCAGGCGTTCGGCCATGCGGCGCGTGTTGACGAAGATCAGCGTGGTGCGGTGTTCGTTCGCGAGTGCGGCGAGGCGGTCGTAGAGCGTTTCCCAGGTTTCGTTCGCCATCACCGGCGTCAGCGGCATCGGCGGCAGTTCCAGTGCGAGGTCGCGGTGGCGGACGTGGCCGGCATCGAGGATCGTGCACGGGCGTTTGGCGCCGCCGGCCTGCGCGTCGCCGCAGAGGAAATCCGCGACGGCTTCGATGGGTTTCTGCGTCGCGGAAAGCCCGATGCGCTGGATTGGCTGCGCGCACACGGCTTCCAGCCGTTCCAGCGACAGCATCAGGTGGCTGCCGCGCTTGTTCGCGTACAGCGCGTGGATTTCATCGACGATCACGCTTTTCACGTCGCGCAGCATCGCGCGGCCGGAATCGGAGCCGAGCAGCACGTAAAGCGATTCCGGCGTGGTCACGAGGATGTGCGGAACCTCGCGGCGCTGCGCCGCGCGTTCGGATTGCGGCGTGTCGCCGGTGCGGACCGCGGTGCGGATCTCAACCGGCGACTGCCCGAGCAGGAACAGCGATTCGGTAATGCCGGTCAACGGTGCTTCGAGGTTGATCGCGATGTCGTTCGACAAGGCCTTCAGCGGCGAGATGTAGAGCACCTGCACCGCGTCGGGCAGGCCGCCTTGCTGGCCGCGTTCGAGCAGGTCGTTCAAGGCGGCGAGGAAACCGGTCAGTGTCTTGCCCGAACCCGTCGGCGCGGCCACCAGCACGTTCTCGCCGCGCGCGATGACCGGCCACGCGGCGGCCTGGACCGGCGTCGGCGCGGGAAAGCTGCGCTTGAACCAGTGCCGGATGGCGGGATGGAAGGTTTCAGGAAGCATGGGGGGGAGATGGCGGCGGCGCAGGCTGGCGGCAAGAGGCGCAGGATGCGCCGTGATCGTCTCACCGGGTGAGACCGTGGCGTGAATGGTTCACCCGGATTCGATTGGTTTTTTATATCGGATTCATTCGAATTAACGATTCGGTTTTTCCGTGTGTCTGAACTAGGCTGGTCGCGTTCCAAACGTTCCAGTTCGCTTTTTCAGCCAGACAAGCTGCATACAAGGGAGGCCATACCATGGAAAGAAAATGCCCGTACCACGCGGCCGGCGTCGGCACCACCAACAAGCATTGGTGGCCGGATTCGCTCGCGGTCGAATTGCTCCACCAGCATTCGGAAAAATCCAATCCGTTGGGAGCCTCGTTCAAGTACTCCGAAGAGTTCAAGAAACTCGATTATCCGGCGCTCAAGGCCGAAATCCGGAAGGTTTTGACCGATTCGCAGGAATGGTGGCCGGCCGACTGGGGCACGTACACCGGTTTGTTCATCCGCTTGGCTTGGCACGCTGCCGGCACCTATCGCCTCGTCGATGGCCGTGGCGGCGCGGGTCGCGGCCAGCAGCGTTTCGCGCCGCTCGGTTCGTGGCCGGACAACGCCAATCTCGACAAGGCCCGTCGCCTGTTGTGGCCGGTCAAGCAGAAGTTCGGTCAGCGCATTTCCTGGGCCGACCTGTTCGTGCTTGCGGGCAATATCGCGCTTGAATCCTCCGGTTTCCGCACCTTCGGGTTCGGCGCCGGCCGCGAAGACACCTGGGAGCCGGACAACGACGTGAACTGGGGCGTGGAAACCGAATGGTTGAAGCACCGCAAGTCCGAGGCGCTGAAGGACAACCCGCTTTCGGCCACGGAAATGGGCCTGATCTACGTCAATCCGGAAGGCCCGGAAGCCAACGGCGATCCGCTTTCCGCCGCGCCGTTCATCCGCGCCACCTTCGGCAACATGGCGATGGACGACGAGGAAATCGTCGCGCTGATCGCCGGTGGCCATACCTTGGGCAAGACGCACGGCGCGACGCCGGGCGACAGGATCGGTCCGGACCCTGAAGGCGCGCCGATCGAGCAGCAGGGCCTGGGGTGGATCAGCGGCTACGGCAACGGCGCGAATGCGATCACCTCGGGCATCGAAGTGGTCTGGACGCAGACGCCGACGCAGTGGAGCAACTTCTTCTTCGAGAACCTGTTCAAGTACGAATGGGTGCAGGAACGCTCGCCCGCCGGCGCGATCCAGTGGGTCGCCAAGGACGCTCCGGAAATCATTCCCGATCCGTTCGATCCATCGAAGAAGCGCAAGCCGACGATGCTCACCACGGACCTGACGCTGCGTTTCGATCCGGGATTCGAAAAGATCTCGCGCAAGTTCCTCGCCGATCCGCAGGCCTTCAACGAAGCCTTCGCCCGCGCCTGGTACAAGCTCACGCACCGCGACATGGGCCCGAAGGCGCGTTACCTCGGCCCGGAAGTGCCGAAGGAAGACCTGCCCTGGCAGGATCCGCTGCCGCCGCGCGGCCCGCTGCCGTATCCGAGCGACGTGGCCGAGGCGAAGGCCAAGATCGCCGCGCTGGGTTTGAGCACCAGTGAACTGGTGGCGCTGGCTTGGGCTTCGGCCTCGAGCTTCCGTGGCAGCGACAAGCGCGGCGGCGCGAACGGTGCGCGCCTGGCGCTGGAGCCGCAGCGCAGTTGGGAAGCCAACCGGAACGTGCTGCCCACGCTGGCCAAGATCGAAGCCCTGAAGCCGTCCACGAAGCTGTCGCTGGCGGACCTGATCGTGCTGGCCGGCGTGGTCGGCATCGAGAAGGCCGCCGCCGCCGCGGGCGTGTCGGTGGAGGTGCCGTTTGCGCCGGGTCGCGTCGATGCGACGCAGGAACAGACCGAAGTCGCGTCCTTCAAGTATCTGGAAGGCGTGGCCGATGGCTTCCGCAACTGGAAGAAGCAGGGCATCAGCGAGCGCACCGAAGTGCTGTTGATCGACAAGGCGCAGCTGCTGACCTTGACGGCGCCGGAACTCACCGCGTTGATCGGCGGCATGCGCGTGCTGGGCACGAACTGGGACGGCAGCAGGCACGGCGTGTTCACCGACAAGGTCGGTGCGCTGACCAACGACTTCTTCGTCAACCTGCTCGACATGGGCACGGTGTGGACGAGCCAGGACGGCGAAATCTTCGAAGGCCGGTGCCGCAAGACGGGCGCGCTGAAATACACCGCCACGCGCAACGATCTGGTCTTCGGTTCCAATTCGATCCTGCGCGCCTACGCCGAGGTGTACGCACAGGCCGACGGCCAGGAACGCTTCGTCAAGGATTTCGTCGCGGCGTGGACGAAGGTGGCGAATCTGGATCGCTTCGATCTGGCGTAAGCATCGAAGTCGGGCCTTGATGGCCCGGATGTGGACCGGGACGGCGGGTCGCGATGCGGCCCGCCGTCCTGTTTTCGGGATCGATCGGGTTTCCGTCGTGCTCGCTTGGGTGCCGGTTCCGGATCTCTGTTCCGCGCCCGCCAGCGCGTGGGCAAAGATTTCCGGGTGGTGCCGGTTGCCGCGCAACAGGAAGGCCAGGCGAAACCTTGGCGTGGCGTGTTGCCGGCGGATGTCGGAGAAGCGCGGCGCGCGTTCCCTGAAACCCGCTTGCGCACGGGAGTCGAAAGCGGCACAACGCGGATCAGGCGTCTTTCGTCATCCGCTTCAGCCGATAAATCGCATCCAGCGCCTCGCGTGGAGACATGGCATCCGGGTCCAGCCCACGCACGGCTTCTTCGACCGGCGATGGCATCGGCGGGGCGAACAGGCCGAGTTGCGGCGAGGCCGGCGGCGAGGGTTTTTCGGGGCTTTCGGAAACGTCGATGCTGGTGGCCATGCCGGATTCGAGTTTCTCCAGGATCGAACGCGCTTGGCCCAGAACCACGCGCGGCAGGCCCGCGAGTGCAGCGACCTGCAGGCCGAAACTGCGGTTCGCGGGGCCGTCTTTCACGGCGTGCATGAAGACGAGTTTCTCCGCGCCGCTCGCGTCGCGGTGTTCGACCGCATCCAGATGCACGTTGGCGATGCCGCTGCCGGTTTCGTTCGCGAGCGCGGTCAACTCGAAATAATGCGTGGCGAACAGCGTGAAGGCGCGATTCACCGAGGCCAGATGCCGCGCGCAGGCTTCGGCCAGCGCGAGGCCGTCGTAGGTCGAAGTGCCGCGTCCGATTTCGTCCATCAACACCAGCGAATTGGCGGTGGCGTGGTGCAGGATGTAACTGGTTTCGGCCATTTCCACCATGAAGGTGGATTGCCCGCGCGCCAGATCGTCGCCGGCGCCGATGCGGGTCAATATCCGGTCGATCGGGCCGAGCGTTGCGCGCGCCGCGGGAACGAAACTGCCGATATGCGCCAGCAGCACGATCAGCGCGTTCTGGCGCATGTAGGTGCTTTTGCCGCCCATGTTCGGGCCGGTGACGATCAGCATCCGGCGCGCGCCGTATTCGGGCGCATCGCCGAGCACGAGGTCGTTCGGTTCGAACGGTTCGCCGCGCACGGCTTCCACGACCGGATGGCGGCCGCGTTCGATCTGGATGCCGTCGTGTTCGACCAGTTCCGGGCAGGACCAGTCCAGGGCGCGGGCGCGTTCCGCGAATCCGGCCAGCACGTCGAGTTCGGAAAGCGCCGAGGCCGCGCGTTTCAGCGATTCGAGCGACCGGTTGAGCGATTCCAGCAACTGTTCGTACAGCAGTTTTTCGCGCGACAGCGAGCGTTCGCGCGCCGACAGCACCTTGTCCTCGAACGCCTTGAGTTCTTCGGTGATGTAACGCTCCGCGCCGGTCAGCGTCTGGCGGCGCGTGTAGTGCGTCGGCGCCTTGTCGGCCTGGCCCTTGCTGATTTCGATGAAATAGCCGTGCACGCGGTTGTAGCCGACTTTCAGCGTCGGGATGTTGGTCGCGGCGCGCTCGCGGGCTTCGAGGTCGATCAGGAACTGGTCGGCGTTGGTAGAAAGCCGACGCAGCTCGTCGAGTTCCGCATCGTAGCCATCGGCGATCACGCCGCCGTCGCGCAACAGCGCAGGCGGTTGCGGCACGATGGCCGAAGCGAGCAGCCGCGCTTCCTCGCCATGCTCGCCAAGTTCGTGCGCGAGCGCGGCGAGCCGCGGCGAATCCAGCGGTGCGAGCAGCTCGCGGATCGACGGTAGCGCGGCCAGGCCGTCGCGCAGCGTGGAAAGATCGCGTGGCCGCGCCGAGCGCAACGCGACGCGGGTCAGGATGCGTTCGAGATCGCCGAGCGCGCGGAAGCGTTCGCGCAGGGCTTCGTCGGCTTGGATTTCGAGCAGCGTCGCCACGGCGTGATGGCGTTCGCGCAACACGACGCGGTCGCGCAGCGGACGATGCAGCCAGCGCCGCAGCAGGCGCCCGCCCATCGGCGTAACGGTGCTGTCCAACACGCCGAGCAGGGTGTGTCCGGTGTTGCCATCGATGCGGCTGTCCAGTTCCAGATGACGGCGCGTGGCGGCGTTCATCGCGATGCCTTCGTCCGCGGATTCGAACGCGATCGAGGTCAGGTGCGGCAGGCGCTGCTTCTGCGTCTCCTCGACGTAGGACAGCAGTGCGCCGGCTGCGGCGGTCGCGTTCGCGCGGCCTTCGAGACCGTAGGCGGAAAGGTCGTGCACGTCGAAGAAGCGCAGCAGCTTGCGCCGCGCCGCGTCGGCATCGAAATGCCACGGCGCACGACGGCGCAGACCCGTGCGTGCCGTGAGCCAGGACGGCCAGCCGTCCTCGTCCGGCAGCAGCAGTTCCGCCGGTTCCAGCCGCGCCAGCTCCGCTGCCAGCGTGTCCTCGTTCGTCACTTCATTGACGAGGAATCTTCCGCCGGCCAGATCCGCCCACGCCAACCCGAACGAATGCTTGCCGCGCGCGATCGCCATCAGCAGCGTGTCGCGGCGTTCTTCCAGCAGGGCTTCGTCGGTGACGGTTCCGGGCGTGACGATGCGCACGACCTTGCGCTCGACCAGGCCTTTCGTCTGCGCCGGATCGCCGATCTGCTCGCAGATCGCCACCGATTCGCCCAGCGCCACGAGCCGCGCCAGATAGCTTTCATACGCGTGGACCGGCACGCCGGCCATCGGAATCGGCTGGCCCGCCGACTGGCCGCGCTGCGTCAGCGTGATGTCCAGAAGCTGCGCCGCGCGTCGCGCGTCGTCGTAGAACAGCTCGTAGAAATCGCCCATGCGGAAGAACAGCAGCACGTCCGGATGATCCGCCTTCGCGGCGAAGTACTGCTTCATCAGCGGCGTGTGCTCGGGTGTCGCGGGCGTGGTCATGTCGGGGCGTGTTTCCGGGGTTCGATGCGAGGGCGGGGCGGGCGATGGAGCGCGGTCAGGCGGTCGGTTTGCCTTGCGCCGCGGCCCCGAGTTTTTCCACGTCCACGCGGACGAAGATCGAATCCGCCTTCGCCGTCACGATGCCATCGCATTCGACTTCGCACAGCACGCGCGTCTTGCGGGCGACTTCGCCTTCGACGCGCGCCTTCAGCACGAGTTCGCGGCCCATCGGCGTGGGCTTGAGGTAGTCGATGCAGAGCCTTCCGGTGACGCAGTGGATCGGCGGCAGCGAGGACGGCTCGCGGTTCTCGGCGCGGTAGTGGTAGGCCATCGCGGTCCAGTTGCTGTGGCAATCGACCAGCATCGCGAGCAGGCCGCCATAGACGAGGTTGGGCCAGCCGGTGAATTCCTCGCGCGGCAGGTGCCGGGCGACGATGTGGATGCCGTCCTCGTGCCAATGGCTCGCGATGCGCAGGCCGGACGGATGCGAAACGCCGCAGCCGTAGCAGATGCCGTCGGGCGCGGCGAGTTCTTGCAACGATGGCGTCGTTTCGATCATGGGGAGGTCCGGTGCGTGCGGCGCGGCCGCGAAACGCGTGATTTTCGCATGGCGCGATGCCTCGGCGGCGGCTCCGGCAGAAGCCGAGGCGCCCGAAGGAACGCAACGCCATTGAAACCCAAGGCAAACGGGCTTCGGCGGGAGCGCGCCGGCTGCTTGTAAACTCACACGTTCGCCTTCATTCCACATGGCCGTGGCAAACCGGCCATCGACCCGGAAATCGAATCACCCATGTCTTCCGTCCTCGCCTTGGCGCAATCGCGCCTGCTCGAACCTTCCGGCCTTTCGCCGTCCGATCTCGACCGCGCTTTCTCGCGCCTGATGGCACCTGGCATCGACGCGGCCGACCTGTATTTCCAGCGGTCGCGCCAGGAAAGCTGGGCGATGGAGGACGGCATCGTCAAAAGCGGCACGCATGCGATCGAGCAGGGCGTCGGCGTGCGCGCGATCAGCGGCGAGAAGACCGGCTTCGCGTATTCGGACGAGATCCGGCTGCCGGCTTTGCTGGAAGCGGCCGGCGCGGCGCGAGCGATCGCTCGCAGCGGCAGCGTTTCCGGTTCGCAAGCCTTGGTGCGGCGCGAGGCCGCGCCGCTGTATCCGGCGATCGATCCGATCGAATCGCTGGATTCGGAGGCCAAGGTGCGTTTGCTGCGCGAGATCGACGCCTATCTGCGCGCTGCCGATCCGCGCGTGAAGCAGGTCATGGCGAGCATCGCCGCGACGCTCGACACGGTGTTGGTGGCGCGTTCCGACGGCGTGCTGGCGGGCGATGTGCGGCCGCTGGTGCGGTTCAACGTCACCGTGATCGTGGAACAGGACGGCCGGCGCGAGCAGGGATATTCCGGCGGCGGCGGGCGCTACGGCTATGCCGAATTGCTCGAAGGCCGGCGCGCGTTCGCGTTCGCCGACGAAGCCTTGCGGCAGGCGCTGGTGGCGCTGGAAGCGATCCCCGCACCGGCGGGACAGATGCCGGTCGTGCTGGGGCCGGGCTGGCCGGGCGTGTTGCTGCACGAAGCGGTCGGCCACGGCCTGGAAGGCGATTTCAACCGCAAGGGCGCGTCCACTTACGCCGGCCGCATGGGCCAGCAGGTCGCTTCGAGCCTTTGCACGATCGTCGACGACGGCACGCTGCCGGGCCGTCGCGGCTCGCTCAGCATCGACGACGAAGGCACGCCGACGCAGTGCACCACGCTGATCGAGAACGGCAAGCTGGTCGGCTACATGCAGGACACCATGAACGCGCGGCTGATGGGCGTGGCGCCGACCGGCAACGGCCGGCGCGAATCCTTCGCGCAATTGCCGATGCCGCGCATGACCAATACCTACATGCTGCCCGGCAAGGACGATCCGGCCGACATCATCAAGAGCGTGAAGCGCGGCCTGTACGCGGTGAACTTCGGCGGCGGGCAAGTCGACATCACTTCCGGCAAGTTCGTGTTCTCCGCGACCGAGGCGTATCTGATCGAAGATGGAAAGATCACCGCGCCGGTGAAGGGCGCGACCCTGATCGGCAATGGTCCGGAGGCGATGAACCGCGTCAGCATGGTCGGACACGACCTCGCGCTGGACGCGGGCGTCGGCGTCTGCGGCAAGGAAGGCCAGAGCGTGCCGGTCGGCGTAGGCCAGCCGACCTTGAAGATCGACGCGATGACGGTGGGTGGGACCGAAGGGTAATGACGGGCGCAATGCCAATCCCGTTTGTCCACGCACGGCGAGCGTGTGTCACGCGTCGTCGCGCGGCATCGGCTTTCCAGGCATGGAAAGCCGGAACGGCGGCTCAGTCCTCGTCGCGGTCTTCGCTTTCGTCGTCGAACCCGTCGGCTTCTTCTTCGTCGCCGGATCCGTCTTCCTGCCCCAGCGACTTCAGCAGTTGGAACAACTCGCGATACGCCTTCGGCGGCTTGTTCTTCTCACGCTCGAGCCGGGCGTTGCGGATGAGCTGGCGCAGCTTCTGGCGATCCGCGTTCGGATGTGTTTCCAGCACTTCGGCCAGCGCTTCGTCGCCGTCTTCCAGCAGGCGCTCGCGCAGGCTTTCCAGCCGATGCAGCCGGGCGGTGTCGCGGCGCGCTTCCTCGCGATCGGGTTCGAGCGCGCTGCGGATCGCGTCGAGCACGTCTTCGCCTTCCTTGCGCATCGCCTTGGCGAGGAACTGCATCTGCCGCTTGCGCGCAATCTGCGCCGTGATGCGGCGCGAATCGCGGACCAGGTCGCGCAGGTCGTCCGGCATCGGCACCTTGGAGAGCTTGCCTTCGGGCAGCTCCATCAGCGTCTCGGCCAAGTCGAGCACCGCCAGCGCGTTGCGGCGTTTCTGGCTGCGGCTGGGGGCGAGGTATTCGCCGGTTTCGGGATCGCGTCCGCGCATCGTGGTCTGGGCATTGGATAAAGGTTTGAAAGGATAGAGCAAATGAATGTCGCATCCGAAAAAATCGCGGAACTCGTGCAGGACGACTCGCGCGCCGACATGGCGCGGCTCTCGGAGTTGGCGTGCGACGTGCTGCAGCGTTGCCGCGCGCGCGGCGCGACACAGGCGGAAGTGGGCGTGGACGAGGAGCGCGGGCTTTCGGTCGGCGTGCGGCTGGGCGATGTGGAAACCATCGAATACACCCGCGATCGCGGCCTGTCGCTGACGGTGTATTTCGGCGCGCGGAAAGCCAGCGCCAGCACCGCCGATCTCGATCCCGCGTCGATCGAGGCCACGATCGAGCAGGCTTGCGCGATCGCGCGTTACACCGAGCCGGATGCCTGCGCCGGCCTGGCCGATGCCTCGCGCATGGCGACGCAATTCCCCGATTTCGATCTGTGGCATCCCTTGCCGTTCGATGCCGACGCGGCGGTCGAACGCGCCCTGGCCTGCGAAGCTGCCGGCCGTGAGGCCGATGCGCGCATTTCCAACTCCGAAGGCGCGAACGCTTCGCACGGCGCCAGCATTTCGGTCTATGCGAACACGCATGGCTTCGTCGGCGCGGAGCGCAGCACCTCGCACAGCCTGAGCCTGTCGTTGATCGCGGGCGCGGGCGACGGCATGCAGCGCGACTACTGGTACACCGTGGCCTGCTGCACCGACGACCTGGAAAGCGCGCAGTCCGTGGGCTTGCGCGCGGCGCAGCGCACCGTGGCGCGGCTCGATCCGCGACCTGCGCCGACCGGAAAGTTCCCGGTGCTGTTCGCGGCGGAAGTGGCGCGCGGTCTGATCGGCCACCTGATCGGCGCGGTCTCGGGCAGCGCCCTGTATCGTCGCGCCTCGTTCCTGCTCGATCACGCCGGGAAGCAGGTCCTGCCGCGCGGCATCGATCTGATCGAGCGCCCGCACCTGCTGCGCGCGCCGCGTTCGGCGGCTTTCGACTCGGAAGGCGTGGCGACCGCCGATTCGCCGCTGGTGCTCGACGGCGTGCTGCAGCGTTACGTGCTCGGCAGTTATTCGGCGCGCAAGCTCGGTTTGTCTTCCACCGCGAACGCAGGCGGCATCCACAACCTCGTCGCGACGCTCGGCGACCAGGATCAGGCTGCACTGGTCCGTTCGATGCAGCGCGGCCTGCTCGTCACCGAACTGATGGGGCAGGGCGTCAACACGATCACCGGCGATTACTCGCGCGGCGCGGCGGGATTCTGGATCGAGAATGGCGAGATCGCATATCCCGTCGACGAGGCCACGATCGCCGGAAACCTGAAGGACATGCTGCTCGGCATCGAGGCCATCGGTTCGGACGTGGACCTGCGCTCGCACATCCGCACCGGCTCGATCCTCGTGAACCGGATGACGGTGGCGGGCGCCGCCTAGCGCTTGTCGCCGGAAATCCGGCGCTCATGCCACCGCGGCATCGACGCGAATTGTCTTCTGTGGTGTACTTCACGGACGTGTTCGGCTGGGGGCTGGTCACGTTTTCCGCCTTCCCTCATCCAATGCGATGCCAGTCCGACGACGGGCGACATCCAGTTCTTCTTTTGGAGATCAACATGAGCGACATCGAAATCCCGCCCGGCGACGCGCCTTCCGCCGAAGCCCGTCAATGGGGCCTGTTCACGCATCTGTCTTCGCTGGTCGGACTGATCATTCCGTTCGGCAACATCCTTGGTCCGCTGATCATCTGGCAGATCAAGAAGGCGGAGTTCCCGTTCATCGATGACCAGGGCAAGGAAGCGGTGAACTTCAACATCACCACGCTGATCGCCTTCATCGCCGCCTTCATCCTGAGCTTCGTGCTGATCGGCCTGCTGCTGATGCCGATCATCGGCATCGGCTGGCTGGTGCTCACCATTCTGGCCGGCGTCAAGGCCAACAATGGCGAGGCGTATCGCTATCCGTTCACGCTGCGCCTGATCAAGTAAGTTCCGAGCTGCACAAACGAAACGGGCCGGAAGCGGTGAGCTTCCGGCCCGTTTTCTTTGCGCTTGGCGCGGCGGATCAGCCGCGCGGCTTGTTGGAGCGCGGCGCGCCGTGGCCGGGGCGATTGCCGCGCGGTGCGGTGCGTCCGCCGCGGTTGCCACCGTCCGGCCGGCCCGCGCCGGGCTTGCCGCCGTTCGGGCGCGGACCACGCGAGCCGGGCGCGAAGGATTTGTCGCCGCCGGGGCCCTTGTTGAAGCCGCCGGTCGCATTGAAGCCGCCATCGGAACCGCCGCGCGATTTGCCGAAGCCGGGCTTGCCGAACGGCTTGCCCGAGTTCTGTCCGCGCGGCGGTGCGACGCGACTGCCGGTCGTCACGCCTTCGGGCACGTACCAGCTGCGGTGTTCGGCCGGATTCTCGAAGCCCGGCGCGGCGCCACGACGGCCGCCACCCTTGCCGCGGCCCTTGGCCGCGCCGCCGGGCGCGGTCAGGCGATTGCCGATGTCGTCCGGAACCGCGCGGCCGGCCGCGTAGCTGCGGTTCTTGCCGGCCTTGTTGAAGTTGCCGTCGCCGCCTTTCTTGCCTTTGCCGAAACGCGGCTTGCCGGCGCGCGCAGGGCGGTCTTCGCGCAGGTTGTCGAAGGCGCGCAGTTCGCGGCTTTCGTCGCCGTAGGCGCCTTGCGTCCAAGCTTTCTGCTCGCGCGGCGCGGGGCGGTATTCGGATTGCCGGGCGCGGCGCTGGCCGATGACCGGCTCCAGCGTCAGCACGGCATCGGCCGGCGTCTCGGGAAGCCCGGCGCTCCTGCGCAGCTGCGCGACCTGGTCGGCGGAAAGTTCTTCGTAATGGCCGCGACGCAGCAAGCGCGGCAGTTCGACTGCGCCGTAGCGCACGCGCTTCAGGCGGCTGACGGTGAAGCCGACGGCTTCCCACATGCGGCGGACTTCGCGGTTGCGGCCTTCGTGCAGCACAACGCGGAACCAGGCGTGCGAATCGCTGGAGCCGATACGTTCGATCTCGTCGAAATGCGCCGGGCCGTCTTCCAGCTCGACGTTGCGCGCCAGCTTCTCCGCGACTTCGTCGGGCACGTCGCCGTGGATGCGGCAGATGTACTCGCGCTGCACTTCACCGGACGGGTGCATCAGCGCGTTCGCCAGCTCGCCGTCGGTGGTGAGCAGCAGCAGGCCGGTGGTGTTGATGTCGAGGCGGCCGATGTTGATCCAGCGCGCGCCTTTCATCTGCGGCAGGCGGTCGAACACGGTCGGACGGCCTTCGGGATCCTCGCGCGTGGTCACTTCGCCTTCGGGCTTGTTGTAGACCAGAACGCGCGCCGGATCGGTCTGCGTCGTGGCGATGAAGGTCTTGCCGTCGATCTCGATGCGGTCGCCGGACTTCACGCTGCTGCCGGTTTCGGCCACGGCGCCGTTCACCAGCACTTGGCCCTGCGCGATGCGTTCTTCCAACGCTCGGCGCGATCCCAGGCCGGCATGCGCCAGCACCTTGTGCAGGCGTTCTTCGGTGTTCGATGCGGTGGCGGGTGCGGCGGCCTTCTTCAGCGAAAGCGTGCGGCGGGGATTGGCGGGATTGGAAAAGCTCATGCGATGTGCTCCGACGCGGCCTCGGGGCCTGCGTCATCTTGGGAAGGGCCGTCGCCGGTCGCGGCGGTGGCGGGAATGCTCGGGTCGATCACCACGTCGGTGGCTTCGTCGAGGTTGGGGAATGGAGGTTCTGCTTCGTCCGAAGCCGAGTCGTCCGGAACGGCGTCGTCGGCTTCGGAAGAATCAGCGGCGGGTCCGGTTTCTTCCGCTTCGACGCGGTCGGTTTGGGCGCCGCCGCCGCGGGAGGCAGCTTTGGCATCGGCGCCGGACGAGGTGTCGTCCCGATCGTCGAAAGCGGTGGTCGCGACAGTGGCGGGAATCGGCGCGTCGTCCAGCGGAAGCTGCGGTTCGATTTCGGTCAGGTCGCGGATCTCGGCCAGCGGAGGAAGCTCGTCGAGGCTCTTGAGGCCGAAATAGTCGAGGAACGCTTTCGTGGTGCCGAGCAGCGCCGGCTTGCCCGGGACGTCGCGGTGCCCGATCACGCGGATCCAGTCGCGTTCTTCGAGCAGCTTGATGATGTTGGAGCTGACCGCGACGCCGCGGATCTGTTCGATTTCGCCGCGCGTGATCGGCTGGCGATAGGCGATCAGCGCGAGCGTTTCGAGCGTGGCGCGGGTGTAGCGCGTGCTGCGTTCCGTCCACATCCGCGCGACCCAGGCGTGCACGTCGCCGCGGACCTGGTAGCGGAAGCCGCTGGCCACTTCGACCAGTTCCACGCCGCGGTTCTCGGCGTCGAGGCGCAGCGCCTCGATGGCCTGTTCGATCGAATCCTTCGGCGCGGGCGCGTCCTCGGGGAACAGCGCGTACAGCTGCTGCAGCGTCATCGGCTGGTTCGAGGCCAGCAACGCGGCTTCGACGATGCGGCGGATCATGTCGCTGTCGGGAACGGCGACGCTCGCGGATTTGACCGGCGCTTCCGCCGGCTCTTCGAGCAGGGGGTGTTCCATGTCGCTCATGTGGTGGAATCGCTCAAGTGTAAGAGTCGTCCGGTTCTTCGGCGGGTTCGTCGCCTTCGGCGACTTCGGCGCTCGCGCCGGTGGTCGTCAGCGCGCGCACATAGATCGACGCCAGCGGTTCTTCCTGCACGATTTCGATCAGGCGTTCCTTCGCCAGTTCCAGGATCGACAGGAAGCTCACGACGACGCCCAGACGGCCTTCCTCGACGGTGAACAGCGTCAGGAAGTCGTGGAATTGCCCGTCGCCGAGTTTGTCCAGCACCATGGTCATGCGCTGCCGCACGCTGAGCGCTTCGCGCTTGATCGCGTGGTGGCTGAACAGCTCGGCGCGGCGCAGCACGTCGCTCAGGGCCAGCAGCAGTTCGCGCAATTCCACTTTCGGCGGCTCGCGCGTCACGCTGCGCTCGGGCACGAAGGCGTGGGCCTGGTCCGTGTCGCGTTCCATGCGGGGAAGCGCGTCGATGTTCTGCGCGGCGGTCTTGAAGCGCTCGTATTCCTGCAGGCGGCGGACCAGGTCGGCGCGTGGGTCTTCTTCCTCGCCGCTTTCCGAGGGCGGACGCGGCAGCAGCATGCGCGATTTGATTTCCGCCAGGATCGCGGCCATCACCAGGTATTCGGCCGCCAGCTCCAGCTTCAGTTCCTGCATCACCTCGATGTAGCCGATGTACTGGCGCGTGATCTCGGCCACCGGAATGTCGAGGATGTCCAGGTTCTGGCGACGGATCAGGTACAGCAGCAGGTCCAGCGGGCCTTCGAAGGCTTCGAGGATCACTTCCAGCGCGTCGGGCGGGATGTAGAGATCCTGCGGCATCTGCAGCATGGGCTGCCCGTAGACCAGCGCCAGCGGCATTTCCTGCTGCTGCGGTTGGGGCCGCGCGATGCTGTTCGATGTGGCCTGCGAATCGGCCGCTTCGGCGGAAGCCGTGGATTGGTTCATTCGGTGTCGTCGAAAGACGGCGCTGGGCCGTGTCTTGGTGCGGATCGTTTGGCAACGATGGTTCGGATCGCGCTCCGCCGTTCTTCCTGCGGAACGGCGAATCGGTCAATCCAGATGCAACTCTTGAAACCCCTGGCGCGTCACTTGCGGTGCTTCGCCGGTCAAATCCAGAACGCTGGTCGGGCCGGGCGGACAGTCGCCGGCGTCGAGCATGAAATCGACATGGCGCAGGAGACGCTGCTCGACTTCATACGCATCGTGGCTGTCGAACGCTTCGTCCGGCAACACCAGGCTCGTGGCCAGCAATGGCGAACCCGCGGCTTCCAGCAGCGCTTGCGCCACGGCGTTGTCGGGAATGCGGCAACCGATGGCACGGCGTTTGGATTGCTTCAACCGCCGCGGCAACTCGGCGCCTGCGGGAAGGATGAAGGTAATGGGGCCGGGAGTATGCGACTTGACGATGCGGAAAGCATCGTTGTCGAGTTTCGCCAGACTTCCGATCTGACTGATTGTCGCACAGAGTACGGTGAATGGATGCTTGCTGTCCAGTTGGCGCAGCCGCTGGACGCGGTTTTCGGCGTCCACCGCATCGAGGCCCCAGACCAACGAATAACCCGCGTCGGTCGGGATCACGAGCAGGCCGCCCGCATTGACGCTGCGCGCGGCCTGCTGGATCAGGCGCGCCTGTGGTGTCACGGGATGGATGTCTAAGCGGTCGCCCATATGGTTGGAAGCGTCGCAACTGTCCGTGGGTGGTTGGAGAGGCTATGATGCCGCCCCTTGCCCTTGATGGGGAAATGCAGGTTCATCCGCGATGAATCCGAAGTCTATCGCAATGCTCGCCGTGGCCAGTCTGGTCGCGGCCTGTTCCGGATCGAAACCCGATGGCGCGAGCGCCGATGCCGCGCCGCGCGTGTTCCGTTCCGCGCCGCCGGGCGATACCTTGCTGGTGGTCAACGGCGAGGCCGTCACCGAGCAGCTGCTGGAGGCATTCGCGCGCAGCCGCGGGCTCGATCCGACCGATCCGGAACAGCGCCACCAGGCGCAGGATTTCCTGGTCGAGAGCCTGCTCGTGGCGCAGGACGCGCTGGCTGCGGGCGCGCAGCAGCGCGACGACATCAAGATCGCGCTGGATCTTTCCCGCATGCAGCTCCTGGCCGCGCGCCACATCGCCGAAACCCGCGCCCAACTCGCGCTGGGCGAGGCTGAATTGCGCGCTTTCTACGACGACGCCATGGCCAAGAACGGCGACGTCGAATTCCACCTGCGCGGCGTGCTGTTCGCGGATCGCGCCAAGGCGCAGGCCGTCGCCGATGCTGTTGCCGGCACCGATTTCGCCGCGCTCATCGAGCAGGCCGGGAACGATGGCGCCTTGCAGGCCGGTGACATGGGCTGGCTGCCGGCCGGGCGCCTGCCGGCGGAACTGGTCGCGGCGACACAGCAGATCAAGGATGGCGAAACCACGCCGCCGGTGCAGACGCGCTTCGGCTGGCACGTGGTGCAGCGCCTGGAATCGCGTCCTTACGTGCCGACGCCGTTCGAGCAGGTGAAGGAGCAGGTGCGCAAGCAGGCCAGCGACCAAGCCTTGGAACAAAAGCTCAAGGGTTTGCGCGACAAGGCGGTGATCGTCGCGCCGGACGCGAAACCGGCGGCGAAATAACGCTCGCCGGTCTTCCCGGGCGACAGCGTCCGGATCAGTCGCTCATCGAGTTTTCGGCCTGCGGGCGCTTGCGCGCCGCAGGTTTCGTCTTGGCTGGCGTCTTGGAGGCCGGCTTCTCGTGCGCGCGGATGAAGTCGCGCACCTGCGGATAGACGGTCTTGCGCCAGCGCGAGCCGCTGAAGATGCCGTAGTGGCCCGCGCCTTCCACTTCGATGTGCTGGCGGTTTTCCTGCGCGATGCTCTTGCAGAGATCGTGCGCGGCCCGGGTCTGGCCGATTCCGGAAATGTCGTCGAGCTCGCCTTCGATGGTGAGCAGCGCCGTGCCCTTGATGTCTTCCGGCGCGACGCGCTGCCCGCGCACGTACCACTGGCCGGTCGGCAACAGATGTTTCTGGAACACGGTCTCGATGGTTTCGAGGTAGTACTCGGCGGCCATGTCCAGCACGGCGTTGTATTCGTCGTAGAACTTGCGGTGCGCGGCGGCATCGTCGTTGTCGCCGCGCAGCAGGTGGTTGTAGAAATCCCAGTGCGACTGGAAGTGCCGGCCCGGGTTCATCGCAATGAATCCGGCGTGCTGCAGGAAGCCCGGATAGACCTTGCGGCCGCGGCCGGGGTAATTGGCCGGCACTTCGTGGATCACGTTGTTTTCGAACCAGTAGAGCGGCTTCGTGGTCGCGAGGTTGTTGACGCCGGTCGGGTTGCAGCGCGGGTCGATCGGGCCGCCCATCATGGTGAGCGAGCGCACCGGCGTTTCGCCCGAGGATGCGCGCAGCGAAACGGCCGCGAGCACCGGCACGGTCGGCTGGCAGACGCTGATCACGTGCAGCGTCTGGGCGCCGATGAAGTCGATGAATTCGCGGATGTAGTCGATGTAGTCGGTCAGCGTGAACGCGCCTTCCTCCACCGGCACCATGCGCGCATCGACCCAGTCGGTGATGTAGACCTTGTGGTCGTGCAGCAGTGTCTTCACGGTGTCGCGCAACAGCGTGGAGTGGTGTCCCGACAGCGGCGCGACCACGAGCACGACGGGGTCGTCGCGCATCGCGTCGAGGCAATCCGGATCGTCCGAGAAGCGCTTGAAGCGCAGCAGCTTGCAGAACGGCTTTTCCTTCACGGTGCGCTGCAGGACGGCGACTTCACGGCCGTGCGCCATCACCTGCGACAGGCCGAACTCGGGCTTTTCGTAATCCTTGCCGAGGCGGTAGGCGAGCTCGTAGTCGGCCGCGAGCCGCGCGGCGCCGGGAAGGTGCGAATACAGGCTCGAAGGCTGCGAAAAGATGCGCGCGCCGGCCTCGGAAAGGTAAGTGAACGGCGACAACAGCGCGCGTTGGGCTTCGTGCAGTGCGTAGAGCATGTGCGGTTCCGTGTACATCGGGTTGTCCCCGATTCTACTGCGATGCAGCAAAGTGCGCCGTCCGTACGGTTGCGCATGGCGGAAACAGTGACGTGGGTGGCGTTCCAATCGGATGTGAAAACAACGGACGTGCTTCCCGTCGGACGCGGCAGGCACAGGGCTAAACTTGCGCCATGAACGATTCCTCCGAGCGCTTCGAACTCGTCTCTTCCTACCAGCCCGCTGGCGACCAGCCGCAGGCCATCGAAAAACTGGTCGAAGGCTTCGAGGCAGGCCTGGCACACCAGACCATGCTCGGCGTCACCGGCTCCGGCAAGACCTTCACGATCGCCAACGTCGTGCAGCGGATCCAGAAGCCGACGCTGGTGCTGGCGCCGAACAAGACGCTGGCCGCGCAGCTGTACGGCGAGTTCAAGAGCTTCTTCCCGAACAACGCGGTCGAGTATTTCGTCAGCTATTACGACTACTACCAGCCCGAGGCCTACATCCCGTCCTCCGATACCTACATCGAGAAGGACAGCTCGATCAACGACCACATCGAGCAGATGCGACTGGCGGCGACGAAAGCGTTGCTGTCGCGGCGCGATGCGTTGATCGTCGGAACGGTGTCCGCGATCTACGGCCTGGGCGATCCGGAGGACTACCTGTCGCTGCGCCTGATCCTGTCGCGCGGCGAAAGGATCGACCAGCGCGCGCTGATCCGGCACCTGACCGAACTGCAATACACCCGCAACGAATTCGAATTGCAGCGCGGCACTTTCCGCGTGCGTGGCGAGAACGTCGACGTGTTCCCGGCGGAAAGCGAAACCGAGGCGATCCGCGTCGAACTGTTCGACGGCGAAGTGGAGAACATCTCGGTGTTCGATCCGCTGACCGGACAGTCGTTGCGGCGGCTGCAACGCTTCACGGTGTACCCGAAGACCCACTACGCGACCACGCGTGAGCGCGTGCTGGCCGCGATCGAGACCATCAAGGAAGAACTGCGCGAGCGGCTCGCATGGCTGCGCGAGCACAACAAGCTGGTGGAAGCGCAGCGGCTCGAGCAGCGCACGATCTACGACATCGAGATGATGGCCGAAGTCGGCTACTGCTCCGGCATCGAAAACTATTCGCGCCATCTGACCGGCAAGCGTCCGGGCGAGCCGCCGCCGACGCTGTTCGATTATCTGCCGCCCGATGCGTTGCTGGTGATCGACGAATCCCACGTCACGATTCCGCAGCTTGGCGCGATGTACAAGGGCGACCGTTCGCGCAAGGAGAACCTGGTCGAATACGGCTTCCGCCTGCCGTCCGCGCTGGACAACCGTCCCTTGCGGTTCGAGGAGTGGGAAGCGCGCGCGCCGCGCATGATTTTCGTGTCGGCGACGCCGGGCCGCTATGAGCTGGCGCACACGCAGGGCCCGACCGTGGAACTGGTTGTGCGTCCCACGGGACTGATCGATCCGGAAATCGAAGTGCGTCCCGTCGCAACGCAGGTGGACGACCTGCTTTCGGAGGCGACCGAGCGGATCAAGCTCGGCGACCGCGTGCTCGTCACCACGCTGACCAAGCGCATGGCGGAGAGCCTGACCGAATATCTGGCCGAACACGGCATCAAGGTGCGCTACCTGCATTCGGACATCGAAACCGTCGAGCGCACCGAGATCCTTCGTGACCTGCGCCTTGGCGTGTTCGACGTGCTGGTCGGCATCAACCTGCTGCGCGAAGGCCTCGACATGCCGGAAGTGTCGCTGGTCGCGATCCTCGACGCCGACAAGGAAGGCTTCCTGCGTTCGGAAGGTTCGCTGATCCAGACCATCGGTCGTGCCGCCCGCAACCTGCGCGGCAAGGCGATCCTGTACGCCGACACGATCACCAGATCGATGAAGGCCGCGATCGACGAGACCAACCGCCGCCGCGAGAAACAGAAGGCCTACAACGAAGCCCACGGCATCGTGCCGCGCAACGTGGTGCGGCCGATCGCCGACATCATGGAAGGCGCTCGCGAAGCCGTTTACGACAACAGCAAGAGCGATCGCCGTCGCAACCTGCGCCGCGTCGCGGAAGAACGCGAGGACGACCGTCCGGTTCCGCCGGAACAGCTCGGCGCGACGCTGAAGAAGCTCGAGCAGCAGATGCTCAAGCACGCAAGGGATCTGGAATTCGAGGAAGCGGCGAAGATCCGCGACGAGATCCAGAAATTGAAGTCGCGCTTGCTGGCGTGACGTGCGAACCCGCCTGCGCATCGGCGCAGGCGGGGCCGAGCGATGCTCAGGATCGGGCGTCGGCGTCCATGTACGCATCCACCGGGATGCACGCGCAGAACACGTTCTTGTCGCCGTGCACGTTGTCCACGCGCGCCACCGGCGGCCAGTACTTGTCGTGCTTGAGCGAAGGCAGCGGGAACGCGGCCAGTTCGCGCGGATAGGCGTGCTTCCACTCGCTGCCGCTGACCGCCGCGGCGGTGTGCGGCGCATGCTTGAGCGGATTGTCGAGGCGGTCGAGCTGGCCGTTCTCGATCGCGCGGATTTCCTCGCGGATCTGGATCATCGCGTCGCAGAAGCGGTCGAGTTCGTGCAGCGATTCGGATTCGGTCGGCTCGACCATCAGCGTGCCGGGCACCGGGAAGCTCAGGGTCGGCGCGTGGAAGCCGAAGTCGATGAGGCGCTTGGCCACGTCCTCGGCGCCGATGCCGGTGGCCTTTTCCAGCGGACGCACGTCGAGGATGCATTCGTGCGCGACCAGCCCGTTGCGGCCGGTGAACAGCGTTTCGTAGTGCGGCGCCAGCTTCTTCGCGATGTAGTTGGCGTTGAGCAGCGCGGTCTGCGTGGCCTGGCGCAGGCCCGCCGCGCCCATCAGCGCGATGTACATCCAGCTGATCGGCAGGATGCTCGCGCTGCCGTGCGTGGCGGCGCTGACCATGCCCGAACCTTCACCGCCGAAAGGCTTCGGAAGGAACGGCGCGAGATGCGACTTCACCGCGCACGGGCCGACGCCCGGGCCACCGCCGCCGTGCGGGATGCAGAAGGTCTTGTGCAGGTTGAGGTGGGAAACGTCCGATCCCCACTTGCCCGGCTTCGCGACGCCGACCAGTGCGTTCATGTTCGCGCCGTCGGTGTACACCTGTCCGCCGTGCTGGTGGACGATCTCGCAGATCGCCACGATGTCTTCCTCGAACACGCCGTGCGTGGACGGGTAGGTGACCATCAGCGCCGCGAGGTTCGCGGAATGCTGTTCGGCCTTGGCGCGAAGGTCGGCGATGTCGACGTTGCCGTTCGCATCGCACTTGGTGACGACCACCTTCATGCCCGCCATCTGCGCCGAAGCCGGGTTCGTGCCGTGCGCCGATTCGGGAATCAGGCAGACGTCGCGATGGCTTTCGCCGCGCGAGGCGTGGTAAGCGCGGATCGCGAGCAGGCCGGCGTATTCGCCCTGCGCGCCGGAATTGGGCTGGAAGCTCACCGCGTCGTAGCCGGTGATCTCGGTCAGCATCTTCTCCAGGCCGTCGATGAGCTCCTTGTAGCCGCGCGTCTGCGAGGACGGTGCGAGCGGATGGATGTTGGCGAACTCCGGCCAGGTGATCGGGATCATCTCGGCGGTTGCGTTCAACTTCATCGTGCAGGAGCCGAGCGGGATCATGGTGCGATCCATCGCCAGGTCCTTGTCCGCGAGACGGCGCAGGTAGCGCAGCAGCTCGTGCTCGCTGTGGTGCGTGTTGAACACCGGATGGGTCAGGAACGGCGACGTGCGGCGCAGCGACGCGGGCAGGGCATCGGCGACCGTTGCATCGAGCGCGTCGATGTCGTCGATCGTGACGCCGAACAGTCCGGCCAGCGCGATTACGTCGGCGCGCGTCGTGGTTTCATCGAGGCTGATTCCGACGCTGCCGTCGTCGATCCGGCGCAGGTTGATGCGCGCGCCGGCGGCACGTTCGTGCAGCGCCGCCGCATCGATGCCCTGCACGTGCAGTGTGTCGAAGAAGTTGTCATTGACCTTCACGCCCGCGTGGCGCAAGGTGGTGGCGAGGATCGCGGCGAAGCGATGGGTGCGGCGCGCGATCCGGGTCAGGCCCTCCGGACCGTGATAGACCGCGTACATGCTCGCGATCACGGCCAGCAGCACCTGCGCGGTGCAGATGTTGCTGGTCGCCTTCTCGCGGCGGATGTGCTGTTCGCGGGTTTGCAACGTCAGGCGATACGCGGGATTGCCGTGCGCGTCGATGGAAACGCCGATCAGGCGGCCCGGCATCGAGCGCTTGAACGCGTCGCGGCAGGCGAGGAAGGCCGCGTGCGGGCCGCCGAAGCCGAGCGGCACGCCGAAGCGCTGCGTGCTGCCGACGACGATGTCCGCGCCCCATTCGCCGGGCGGCGTGAGCAGCGTCGAAGCAAGCAGGTCGGTTGCGACCGCGAGCAGTCCGCCGCGGGCGTGCACCGCGTCGGCGAGCGCCTGGTGGTCGTGGATGTTGCCGAAGGTGTCGGGATACTGGACCAGCACGCCGAAAGCCTCGGCGTCGATCGCGTCCTCGAGCTTGCCGACGTGCAACTCGATGCCGAGCGGTTCGGCGCGCGTGCGCAACACTTCCAACGTCTGCGGATGCACGTGGTCGGCGACGAAGAACACGTTGCTCTTCGACTTGCCGGCGCGCTTGGCCAACGTCATCGCTTCGGCGGCGGCGGTGGCTTCGTCCAACAGCGAGGCGTTCGCGATTTCCATGCCGGTGAGGTCGGCGACCATCTGCTGGAAGTTGATCAGCGCTTCCATGCGGCCCTGCGAGATTTCGGCCTGGTACGGCGTGTAGGCCGTGTACCACGCCGGATTCTCGAGGATGTTGCGCAGGATGACGTTCGGCGTATGGGTGCCGTAATAGCCTTGGCCGATGAAGCTCCTGAACACTTCGTTCTTCGAGGCGATGGCGCGCAGTTTCGCCAGCGCTTCGGATTCACCGAGGCCTTCGGGAAGGTCCAGGGTGCCGGTCGGCGCGATGGACGCGGGCACGATGGCGGCGGTGAAGGCGTCGAGGCTGTCGAAGCCGAGGAGTTCCAGCATCTTCGCCGCTTCCGCGTCGGACGGGCCGATGTGGCGTTCGACGAAAGCGGCGGGATGTTCGAGGTCGCGCAGGGAAGAGTGGGACATGTCGGGCACCGAAGGTTGGGGGCGAGTTCACGCCGGACGCGCATGGCGAGTCCGTTTGCCCCTCTGTCCTTCTGCCTGAGAGTTTGGACGTCCGCCGGAACGGTCGTCGTGCCCCTTCGGCGCTGGCGCTCGCGAACGCGGGCCAGTCTCTCCAGAGTGTTTGCCGCGGCGGTGGTATCGAGCCTGAGCGATTACGGGCGTTTGCGCCTTCGGCAGCGATGTTCCGGTTCAACCGGGACACCGCTTCTCCCACCGTGAGTTACGTTGCCAATGATACTCGCGAAGCCGCCGCGACGCCGAGCGGCGGAACGCGGAATTCAGGATCTCAGCGGCAGGCCGGAAAGTTCGTAGCGGCCGTCGTCGAACAGGCGCAGCACGCTGCCTTGTTCGTACCAGTCGCCCAGCACGATGCGCTGGCGCGGCTTTCCGTCCACGTCGAGGTCGTGGATCGCCGGGCGGTGCGTGTGGCCGTGGATCATCCGGCTGACGCCGTAGCGGCGGAAATGGTCGGCCACGGCTTCGGCGGTGGCGTCGCCCACGTCCAGCGCCATGCTGCCCTGGTGCGCGGCGCTTTCCTTGCGCGCGGCCTGTGCGATCAGGCGGCGTTCGGCCAGCGGACGCTTCAGCATCGCGGCCTGCCATTCCGGGGCGCGCATCATGCGGCGCGCGGCCAGGTATCGGGTGTCGTCCCAGCACAGCAGATCGCCGTGCAGCAGCAGCACGGGTTCGCCGGCGAGCGTCGCGACGCAGGGATCGGGAAGGATGCGGAAACCGGCGCGCGCGGCGTAATCGGTTCCGAGCAGGAAATCGCGGTTGCCGCGCACGAAGCCGATCTTCGTGCCTGCCGCCGCGACGCGGGACAGCGCGTCCGCGACCATCCGTGGCAGTTCCGAATCATCGTCGTCGCCGACCCAGGCTTCGAACAGGTCGCCGAGGATGAAAAGCTCCGGGGCATCCGCCGCCTCCTCGCGCAGGAAGGCGAGGAACAGTTCGGTGATCGCCGGGCGGCTCGGATCAAGGTGCAGATCCGAAATGAAAAGGGCGCGCAGTGCGCCGGTAGAGGCAGACATGCGCGCCCTTGGTTCGCGTGGATTACTGGGCAGCGTCGGTCGCCGCCGGAGCAGCGAGCAGTTCGGCGCGTTCGATGATGACCGGCGAGGTCGGCACGTCGGTGCGGAACGGGCCTTGGGCGCCGGTCGGCAGCGCGCGGATCTTGTCCACGACTTCCATGCCTTCCACGACCTTGCCGAACACCGCATAGCCCCAGGTCATGCCGTTGGCGTCGGAGACGTAATCGAGGCGCGGGTTGTCCACGACGTTGATGAAGAACTGCGCGGCGGCCGAGTGCGGGTCGCCGGTGCGGGCCATCGCGACGGTGCCGCGCAGGTTCGACAGACCGTTCTTGGCTTCGTTCTGGATCGGCGCGCGCGCCGGCTTCTGCTGCAGGTCGACCGTGTAGCCGCCGCCCTGGATCATGAAGTTGTCGATCACACGGTGGAAGATCGTGCCGTTGTAGAAGCCGGAGTTCGTGTATTCGAGGAAGTTCTTGGTGCTGATCGGAGCCTTCGTCGCTTCCAGCTCGATGACGATGTCGCCCAGATTGGTGTGCAGCGCCACACGCGGATTCGCGGCGGCGGGCGTTGCGGGCGCTTCGTCGGTGGCAGCTTGGGCGAAGGCGAGGGCAGGCAGCATCAGGCCGGCGATAAGGGCAAGACGATGGAACATCGGAAGTCTCCGGATGAAAGACGGGAACCGGACCATTTTACTGCAAAGTCGCAGGCCGCTTCGGCTCGGCATGAATGAATTGACAAGGTTTATGCGCTGTGTTGTCGTGCAGCAAACATGCCGCGCGGCAATCGGGGCAGCAGGGTCGGGGGATTCTGGGTGAATGCGGTTGCGCAAGTAACGGGAAGCCTGCAGCAGGCGCTCCGCCATGCCGGAAGCGCGTTGGCGAAGCATCCCCGCTTGGCGCTGGAGCAGTCCGAGGAAATCCTGAAAGTCGTTCCGGGCCATCCGGACGCGGAATTGCTGGCGGCCACCGCCTTGCGCCTCCTGGGGCGCTTCGATGAATCCCTGCAACGCCTGGATGCGCTGTGCGGGCGTGAACTTCCCGCGCGGCAACATGCCGTCGCGCAACTCGAATCCGGTCTGGTTCTCTCCGCCTTGGGTCGCGGCGACGAAGCGATCGTCGCCTTGCGCCGCGCCACGCGGCTGGCGCCGGAGCTTGCGCCGGCGTGGAACGCGTTGGCGCAGCAATTGGACGCCATCGGCGACGAACACGGCGCGGCCGCTGCGCAGACACGTTTCCTTTCCGCCGCCACGCGCGATCCCGAACTGCTCGCCGCCGCCAGCGCGCTCGCGGAAAACCGGATTCCCGACGCGGAAGCCCTGCTGCGCCAGCGGTTGCGGAAGACGCCGCAGGACACCGCCGCGCTGCGCATGCTGGCCGAAGTTGCGGCGCGCATCGGCAAGTACGAGGACGCGAGCGTGCTGCTGGCGTATTGCCTCGAACTGGCGCCGGCATTCGACGCGGCGCGTGCCAATTACGCCACCGTCCTGCATCGTGCCAACCATCCGGAAGAATCCTTGCGGCAGATCGACCTGCTGCTGGCCAAGCATCCTTCCGATGCCGCGATGCGGAACCTGAAAGCCGCCGTGCTTTGCCGCATCGGCGGCTACGACGAAGCCATCGCGCTGTACGACGGCCTGTTGCTCGAATATCCGGCGCAACCGCGCCTGTGGCTGTCCTGCGGCCACGCCTTGAAGACCGCGGGAAACACCGGGCGCGCCATCGCCGCGTACCGCCGCTGCGTCGAACTGGATCCATCGTTCGGCGAGGCGTGGTGGAGCCTGGCCAACCTCAAGACCTTCCGCTTCACGCCCGAGGACATCGCGATCATGCAGCGCGAAGCCTTGCGCGACGGGCTCGATCCGGAACAGCGCTGCCAATTCGAGTTCGCGCTCGGCAAGGCGTTCGAGGACGCGAAGCGATATGAAGCGGCGTTCGCGCATTACGCACGCGGCAACGAACAGCGCCGCAGGCAGGTCGCGTATTCGGCGGAAGAATGCACCGCGAGGCTGCGGCGTTCGCAGGCCGTGTTCACGCGCGAAATGTTCGAAGCGCGCCGAGGCGTTGGTTGCCAGGCGCCGGATCCGATCTTCGTCGTCGGCCTGCCGCGTTCCGGTTCCACGCTGATCGAGCAGATCCTGTCCAGCCATTCGCAGGTCGAAGGCACGATGGAGCTGCCCGAAGTCATCGGCCTGACGCGCGAATTGAAGCAGCGCGCCGAGCACGAAGGACTGGGTTCGTACCACGAACTCGCGCCGCGCCTGGCGCCGGAAGACTGGCGCGCGCTGGGCGAGAAATACCTGGAGCGCACCCGCATCCAGCGCAAGACCGACGCGCCGTTCTTCGTCGACAAGATGCCGAACAACTTCCAGCACGTCGGCCTGATCCATCTCATGCTGCCGAACGCGAAGATCATCGACGCGCGCCGCCATCCGCTGGCGTGCTGCTTCTCCGCGTTCAAGCAGTACTTCGCGCGCGGCCAGAGTTTTTCCTACGAGCAGGCCGAGCTCGGCCGCTACTACCGCGACTACGTGGAGCTGATGGCGCATTACGACGCCGTGCTTCCCGGTCGCGTGCACCGGGTGTTCTACGAACGCATGGTCGAGGACACCGAAACGGAAGTGCGCCGCCTGCTCGATTACTGCGGGCTTCCGTTCGAGGAATCCACGCTGCGCTTCTTCGAGAACCGGCGCGCCGTGCGCACCGCCAGTTCAGAACAGGTGCGCCGTCCGATCTATCGCGACGGCGTCGATCACTTCCGCGGGTTCGAACCGTGGCTGGCGCCGATGGCGCAGGCGCTCGGTTCCGTCCTGTCTTCCTATCCCGACGTTCCGCGGTTCGATGCGGAGCCGGTTGCTGTCCTCGCCTCGTAAGCCAGAAGGAAGTTCCATTATGAAGAAACCCGCGCCACACCCGATGTATCGAACATTGCGGCGCGCGCCGCTCGCGGCCGCAATATGGCTCGCCGCGCAGTCGCCCGCATTCGCCGACCAGCATCCGCCGGAAGAACGTGCCCTCGACGTCGTCACCGTCACCGCGCAGAAACGCAGCGAGAACCTGCAGGAAGTGCCGATCAGCATCCAGGTGCTGGACGGCGAGGCGCTGGACGAGTTCAACGTGCTCGACTTCAACGACGTGATCGACCAGCTCCCCGCCGTCACGCTGCGCCGCGACGGCGAGGTGCCGGGCAACATGCAGGTCTACATGCGTGGTGTCGTCAGCGGCGGCGACGGCAACCATTCCGCCTCGCTGCCGAGCGTCGGCGTGTACCTGGACGAGCAGCCGATCACGACGATCCGCGGCCCGATGGACATCCACATGGCCGACATCGAGCGGATCGAGGCGCTGGCCGGCCCGCAGGGCACGCTGTACGGCGCCAGTTCGCAGGCCGGCACGCTGCGCATCATCACCAACAAGCCCGATCCTTCCGGCTTCGCGGCCGGTTATTCGGCGGAATTGAACACGGTCCACAACGGCGGCGACGGCAACGTGGCCGACGCGTTCGTCAACCTGCCGCTGGGCGACAGCGCCGCCGTGCGCCTCGTCGGCTGGAGCCGCGACGACGCCGGCTACATCGACAACGTGCACGGCTCGCGCGTGATGCCGACATCCGGCCTGGTTTCCGACAACGCCCACCTGGCGCGCAAGGATTTCAACGACGGCGATGTCGTTGGCGCGCGCGCCGCGCTGCGGCTGATCTTCGGCGACGACTGGACCGTCACGCCGCAGGTGATGGGCCAGAAGCAGCATGTGCACGGCAGCTTCGGCGTGGACCGCAACGTCGGCGAACTGGCGACGGTGCAGTACAACCCGCAGACCTCGGAAGACTCCTGGGTGCAGGCCGCGCTGACGGTGCAGGGCAGGATCGGCAACTTCGACATCACCTACGCCTTCGCCAACCTGTCGCGCGATTTCGACACGCAGTCGGACTACAACGACTACGCCTTCTGGTACGACACGCTGGCCGGCTACGGCGCGTATTTCTATGCCGACAACGGCGAGCTGGTGAACCCGAACCAGTACATCCGGGCCCGGAACCACTACACCAAGCGCAGCCACGAATTGCGCTTGGCTTCGCCGGCCGAGAATCCGCTGCGCTTCGTCGGCGGCGTGTTCTGGCAGAAACAGCACAACGACATCGAAGAGCGCTACCTCGTCGATGGCATCGCCAGCGACATCGAAGTGCCGGGCTGGCCGGACACGATCTGGCTCACCGTGCAGGACCGCGACGACGAGGACAAGGCCGTGTTCGGCGAACTGGCCTACGACTTCAACGACCGCTTCACGGGCACCGTCGGCGTGCGCAAGTACTGGGTGGACAACAGTCTTTCCGGCTTCTTCGGCTACGGCGCGGGCTTCTCCAGCGGCACCGGCGAAGCCGCCTGTTTCGATCCGGCGCCATTCGACGGCGCGCCGTGCACGAATCTCGACAAGTCCGTGAAGGAAAGCGATTGGCTCGGCAAGGCCAATCTGTCGTGGAAGGTCAACGAAGCCCTGATGGTGTACGCGACCTGGAGCGAAGGCTTCCGTCCCGGCGGCATCAACCGGCGCGGCACGCTGCCGTCCCGGCGGCATCAACCGGCGCGGCACGCTGCCGCCGTATCTTTCCGACTTCCTGACCAACTACGAACTCGGCTGGAAATCCGGCGTGCGAGGCGGTTCGGTCACGTTCAACGGCGCGGTGTTCCAGCAGAACTGGGACGACTTCCAGTTCCCGATCCTCGGCCAGAACGGCCTGACCGAAATCAAGAACGCCAACCAGGCCCGCATTCGCGGCATGGAAGCCGACCTGAACTGGTTGCCCGGCTACAGCTGGCGGCTCGGCGCCGGCATCGCCTATTACGACGCGAAGCTGACCGAGAACTACTGCGGCTTCGCCGATGCCGACGGCACGCCGGTCACGGTCTGCGACGATCCGGAAGCGCCGAAGGGCGTGCGCCTGCCGATCACCGCGAAGTTCAAGGGCAATCTGCACGCGCGCTACAACTTCGACGTCGGCAATTACTCGGCCTACGTGCAGGGCGCGCTCTCGCACGAAGGCCGTCGCCGTTCGGACCTGCGCGTTTACGAAGGCGCCATCCTCGGCGACATGGCGGCCTACGAACTGTTCGACTTTTCCGCCGGTTTCAGGCGCAACAACTGGAAGGTGGATTTCTACGTCAAGAACCTGTTCGACGAACGCGCCGAACTGTCCAAGTTCACCCAATGCCCGGAAGCGACCTGCGGCGAACAGACCTACGTCGTAGTCGCACAGCCGCGCACCATCGGCTTGCGGTTCTCGCAGGAGTTCTGAAGCATCGGGGGACAAAAGAAAGTCATCGCGCGCGGCGGCCTTCGGGCCGCCGCTGTCGTTTTCGGCATTCGCTGCGCGGTGTCGGCGGAAAACAGGCCGGCCAACCGGATTGGTGCGCAGTAGACTCGCGAAAAAGGAAATCACCATGAACAACGAACGCGTCTTCGCCATCAAGTTTTCCAGCCTGTATCCGGTCTACGTGCAGAAAGCCGGGAAAAAAGGCCGAACCCGCGAAGAAGTGGATGCCGTGATCCGCTGGCTCACCGGCTACGACGATGCCGGACTGCAACGGCAGATTGCGCAGCAGGTCGATCTGAAAACCTTTTTCGACCAGGCGCCGACGTTCAACCCGAACAGCGAATTGATCAAGGGCGTGGTTTGCGGCGTGCGGGTGGAAAACGTCGAAGACCCGCTGATGCGGAAGATCCGCTATCTGGACAAGCTGGTGGATGAGCTTGCCAAGGGGAAGGCGTTGGAAAAGGTATTGCGTGGATAAGCAAATGGCCTGTTGGTTTCGTATGGAATGCGGGTTGTCGCGCTGCAGATGACGGCGAGCAGTTGAAGGCGCGGCTGTTGGACCTTGCGAAAAAATGACAGGTGCTCCACTGCATCGGATTTTCCGCGTCGAATTCGTGAGGTGCTGTCGATGCGTCGCGGGAGTTGGCTGCCATCCAGCATCCAAGTCTCAGATCGAGCGCCGCGCAGGCTGCTAGAATCCGCGGCCTTTTCACGATCTTTCACTGCCATGACCTGCCGCACCCGTTTTGCTCCCAGCCCCACCGGATTCCTCCACATTGGCGGCGCGCGTACCGCGCTGTACTGCTGGCTGGAAGCGCGTCGTCGCGGCGGCGAGTTCGTGTTGCGCATCGAGGACACGGATCGCGAGCGCTCCACGCAGGAAGCCGTCGATGCGATCCTCGAAGGCATGCAGTGGCTCGGCCTGAACTGGGACGAAGGCCCGTTCTACCAGACGCTGCGGATGGATCGTTACCGCCAGGTCGCGCAGGATCTGGTCGCCGCTGGCAAGGCCTACTACGCCTACGAGTCGAAGGAAGAAATCGAGGCGATGCGCGAGCAGGCGATGGCCGAAGGCCGCAAGCCGCGCTACAACGGCTGGTACCGCGACCGCAACGAGCCGATGCGCGACGATCCGAACCGCGTGATCCGCTTCAAGAACCCGTCGACCGGAAGCGTGGTGTTCGATGACAAGGTGCGCGGCCGCATCGAGTGGAACAACGAGGAACTCGACGACCTCATCATCTGGCGTTCCGACGATTACCCGACCTACAACTTCGCGGTGGTCGTGGACGACATCGACATGCGCATCACCGACGTGATCCGCGGCGACGACCACATCAACAACACGCCGCGCCAGATCAACATCTACCGCGCGCTCGGCGCCGAGCCGCCGACCTTCGCGCACCTGCCGATGATCCACGGCGCGGACGGCGCCAAGCTGTCCAAGCGCCACGGCGCGGTCAGCGTGATGCAGTACCGCGACGACGGCTACCTGCCGCACGCGCTGCTGAACTACATCGTGCGTCTGGGCTGGTCGCACGGCGACCAGGAAATCTTCTCGATCAAGGAAATGATCGAGCTGTTCCGCGCCGAGGACGTGAACCGCGCCGCGTCGCGCTTCGACTTCGACAAGCTGGCGTGGATCAACCAGCACTACCTGAAAACCGACGATCCGGCCTCGCTGGTGCCGCACTTCCAGTGGCACCTGGAAAACGCCGGCATCGATGTCTCGCGCGGGCCGGATCCGGTGGAAGTGATCGTCGCGCTGCGCGATCGCGTCAAGACGCTCAAGGACATGGCCGAGCGCGCCAAGGTCTGGTATCTCGGCATCGCCGAATGGGACGAAGCCGCGGTCGCCAAGCACCTGCAGGGCGCGGGTGACGTGCTCAAAGCCGTGCGCGAACGCCTCGAAGCGATTTCCGAATGGACCACGCCGAACGTCGATACCGCGCTGCGCGCCACCGCCGAAGCCTTGGGCGTCGGCATGGGCAAGGTCGCGCAGCCGGTGCGCGTGGCGATGACCGGCACGGCGGTTTCGCCGAACATCGACATGACGGTGCATCTCTGCGGGAAAGAAGGCGCGCTGGCGCGCCTCGATGCGGCGCTGGCCAAGATCGACGCCTGATTGCCGGCGGGCCGTTCGCGGCCCGCGGAACGGTTCGGCGGAAAGCGGCAAATCGCTGAATTGCTTCGCAGATCACGCTTCCGCGCCGCGCTGGCCGGAGGCGGCCTTGTGTATGATCGTTCCATCATGAGCCATCTCCACCCTCAGGCCTGCTCGCATCCCGAGCGACACGTCCACGATCGCGAAGCCTTCGTGCGCGAAGTCGCGGCGGTGTGCGACGAACGCGGGCTGCGCCTGACGCCGTTGCGCGAGCGCGTGCTGCGCCTGGTGGCGGAAGCGGAAAAGCCGGTGAAGGCCTACGACCTGCTCGACCAGGTGCGCGACGACAAGGGCGTCGCGGCGCCGCCGACGGTCTATCGCGCGCTGGATTTCCTGCTCGAGAACGGCTTCATCCACAAGCTCGAATCCATCAATGCCTTCGTCGGCTGCCACCAGCCGCGCGTGCAGCATTCGGCGCCGTTCCTGATCTGCGACGGTTGCCAGCGCGTGGTGGAACTGGAAGATGAGGAAGCCGTCGGCACGCTCACGAGGCAGGCGCGCGCGCTTGGCTTCGAGCCGCAGGCGCAGACGCTGGAAGTGCACGGCCGTTGCGCTGCGTGCAGCAGCGAGGAGCGCTGAGTCGATGCGTCGCCGGATCGTTGCGCGAAGCTGCGCGGGGCTGATCGCGTTGTTGGCCTTCGCCGCTTCGGCGCAATCGCCCGAGGCGGGATTCGCCACGACGCAGCCGTTCGATCCGGATTTCCTCGGCCCGCCGCCGATCTGGCCGGAAGCCGATCCGGCGTCGAGCCGGTTCATCGGTCCGCCGCTGGTCGAACCGTTCACGCTGCTCAACACGCAAGTGCCACCCGGCGCGATGGCGCGGATCGAATGGAAGGCGAGCCAGAGCTATTCCAGCAACGAAATGGACGGCCCGATCGTGGTGCTGCACGGCGTGCGGCCCGGCCCGGTGCTGTGCCTCACCGCCGCCATCCACGGCGATGAATTGAACGGCGTGGAAATCGTGCGGCGCGTGACGCGCCTCATCGAGCCGGCCGATCTCGGCGGCACGGTGATCGCGGCGCCGGTCGTCAACATGTTCGGGTTTTCACGCAATTCGCGCTATCTGCCGGATCGCCGCGACCTCAACCGTTTCTTCCCCGGCACGCGCTACGGCAGCATCGCCGCGCGCATCGCCTACGGTTTCTTCTCGCAGGTGATGACGCGCTGCGATGCGCTGGTCGATTTCCATACCGGCTCGTTCGAGCGCAGCAACCTGCCGCAGGTGCGCGGCGACCTGTCGATTCCCGTGGTGCGCGAGTTCGTGCGCGGTTTCGGTTCGACGCCGGTGCTGCACAGCGTCGGCGCGAAAGGCATGTTGCGGGTCGCGGCGACGCAGACCGGCATCGCCGCGGTGACGTTCGAGGTCGGCGGCCCGGGCGAATTGCAGCCGGCGGATATCGAATTCAGCGTGCGGGCGACGCTGACCCTGCTTTACCGGCTCGGCATGACGCGCGTCTCGCCGGAATGGGATGCGCCACCGCAGATCTTCCGCGAATCCCAATGGGTGCGCGCCGATGCGGGCGGCCTGCTGTTGTCGCAGGTCGAGCTTGGCCAGGCGGTCGAGCCGGGACAGGTGCTCGGCGTGGTGATCGATCCGCTGCACGACATCGAGCACCCGCTGGTTTCGCCGGTCAAGGGCCGCGTGCTCGGCAAGGCGAAGAACCAGGTCGTGCTGCCGGGCTACGCGGCCTTCCACGTCGGCAAGGACACCGAAGTGGAAAGCATCGAAACGATCGCGCCCAGCGTCGTGCCGTCCGTGCCGGAGCCGGATGACCCGGACGCGATGCCGGACGGCGGCGACGAAGACTGACGCTTCCGGCAATCGCGCCGGAAGCTCCGTCGATCAGAACAACACGCGAACGCCGAACGCCACGGCGCGTCCGGGCAGCGGCGCGTATTCGCGCAGCAGCGAAGTGTGCGGGCGCGCTTCCTTGTCGGTGAGGTTGCTGCCGTCGAGGAAGGCTTCCCAGCTCGCCGAGGACGTGTCCCAGCGATAGGCCAGATGCGCGTCGACCAGTGTGTAGGCCGGGCTGGCTTCCTCGTTCTGCGCCACGTCGTCCTGTTTCAGGTTGCGCACGGCATTGGCCGAAAGCCGCCAGCCGCCGTTCTCGTAGGCCAGGCCCGCGCCGATCCGCGCCGGCGCGATGCGCGGCAGGTTGCCCGAATTGGAAAGCACCACGTCTTCGTGATGCGCATGGTTGCCGTGCGGCACGTCGAGCGACAGCTCGCTCACGCCCGAGCCGTCGAGCTTGCCGCGTACCAGATCGCCGAACACGCGCAGGTCGAGGCGACCGTTGGCGTTGTCGAACAGGTTGGCCAGCGTTTCCACTTCCAGGCCGGTGAAGAGCGCGTCCTGCTGCGTCCAGGCACGCACCGTGGATTCTTCGGCTTCCAGTCCGGTGTCGGCGAGATAGATGAAATCGTTGAACTGGGTGCGATAGATCGACGCCTTGGTTTCGAAGCGGCCAGTGTGCAGGTGCAGTCCGAGTTCGGCGGAAAGGCCGCGCTCGGTGTCGAGGTTGGCGTCGCCGATCTCGATCGACTGGGTGGCGACGTGCACGCCGTAGGCGAACAGTTCTTCCTGCGCCGGCGCGCGCTCGGAACGGCTCAGGCCGGCGCGCAGTTCCAGCGCGTCGTTGGCTTCCCAGATCGTGCCGGCGGAAAGGTTCAGCAGCGAAAAATCGCGCTTCCCGGCGGCCACGGGGACCAGCTCCACGCGATCGAAGCGACCGCCGAGTTCGAGCTTGAGCGGGCCGAAGGCTTTTTCCTGGATCACGAATGCGCCCAGCGTGTGCGTGTCGGTGCTCGGCACGAAGGCTTCGTCGCCATGGGCGCGGAAACGGGTGTCGCCGAGTTGCAGGCCGAACGCGCCGTTCCATCCGGCCCATGCGCTCTGCACGGCTTCGATCCGGCCCTCCATGCCCTTGTTGCGGAACACGGTGCCGGCGTGTTCGCCCTCGAACTCGGTGTGTTCGTAATCGGTGCTGGCAAAGTGCAGGTCGATGCGCTCGAGGAAGGAAAGCGGCGCGCGGATGCCGCCCTTGAGGTCGAGGCGGTTCTGGACCATGTCGATGCGAACCGGGCCGGCGTCGTGGCCTTCTTCGGCATGCACGTGCGCACCTTCGGGAATGCCGTAATTGGTCCGGTAGGCGCTGGCCGAAGCGCCGAACCAGCCTTGCGCGCCGATCCAGGTCGCGCCGAGCGCGCCCGAGCGCGTGCGGACCGCGCTGTTGGGCAAGGTGCCGAAGGCTTCGCCTTCGTGCTCGTGGTCGTGGTCTTCTTCCGCGTGATCCTCATGATGGGCGAAGCCGGGAATGTCGTAGTCGTTGCCGCTGCGCACCAGTCCATCGGCGTGCAGCACCCAGCCGCTCGGCGCGCCGACATCGCCGGCCAGTCCATCGAAGCGGAACAGTCCGGTGAATTCGTCGTTGACCGTGTTGCCGCGCAATTCGGCACGGCCGGAGAGCGGCACGTCGGGCAGGGCGCGCGCGATGCGGCCATCGGCCACATTCACCGCGCCGCCGATCGCGCCGGTGCCGAACAGCAGCGTGGTCGGGCCTTTCAGCACTTCGATCTGGTCGGCGAGGAAGGGTTCGATCGCGAGCGCGTGGTCGGCGCTGACGGTGGAAGCATCGAGCGTTCCGATCCCGCCCGACAGCACCTGCACGCGCGCGCCTTCGAGGCCGCGGATGATCGGCCGCCCGACGCCCGGCCCGAAGTCCGCGCTCTGCACGCCGGGCAGGGCGGACAGGGTTTCGCCGAGCGTGCCGCGCTTGGCGCGATCCAGCTCGTCGCCTGCCAGCACCTCGATCGGCTGCGCCATGTCCTCGGCGCTGCCTTGCAATGGCGAGGCGGTGACGGTGACTTCGGAAAGGGTCTGGGCTTCGTCCGGCGCAATGTCCATCGCCGCGGCCGGACCGGCCTGGGCGATGAGCAGCAACGCGGACGCGATGGCGGCAGCGAGCGGCGTGACGGAAGAAGTGCCAGAAAAACGAGGCATGCAACGGCTCCTGAGTGGTAATGAAATGATATAGAGTAACAATTGGCGGGCCATGTTATAGTGTTTCAACTCCGAATCAAGCCTGCCGAACGTCATGTCGTCGCAGTTGCAAGAAAAACCGCACGCCCATGCCCCGCATTCGCCGGATGCGTTGCTCCGTGCCGACAAGCTCGGCATGTGGGCTTCCTTGGCTTGCGCGCTGCATTGCGCGGCGCTGCCGCTGCTGATCGCGTTGCTGCCGGCGCTGGGCCTGAGCCGCGCGGCGGTGGTCGATGCCGACCAGGCCTTCACGATCTTCGCCACGCTGCTCGGCCTGACCACGCTGACGTTCGGGTATCGCCGCCACCGGATCAAATCCGCGTGGTGGCTGCTGCTGCCGGGGCTGGCGCTGGTCTGGATCAACACCTTTACGCCGCTGCACGGCCACGGCGGCGCGCATTTTTCGATGATGGTGGGCGGCGGCCTGATGATCGCGGCGGCGCATTTCACGAACACGCGGCTGTTGCGCAGAGCCGCTGCACATTGCTCGTTCGATTGATGCGCCGCTGCCCGCCAAGTGCGGGCGCGACCGCTAAATGGTAGGCTGTGCGGCCGTTTTACCAACCCACACAAGGCCAAGGAGCAGAACAATGGGCAAGGGAGACACCAAGACCGCCAAGGGCAAGCGTTACATCCGCAGCTACGGCAATGCGCGTCCGCATGGCGCGGTGACCGCGGCCGTCGCGAAGGCCACGCCGGCCTCGAAGGCGCCGGTCGCGGCGGTCAAGAAGGCGGCGGCGAAGAAGAAAGCCTGATCGCCGCATCGCAGCGCGAGCCAGAAACGCCCGGATTCGTCCGGGCGTTTTCGTTTCCGGCGGTGTCGTCATGCCCGCCTGCGCGGGCATGACGGGGCCGCCGCTTCACGGCTCCCGCGCCAGCCATTCGCGCGCCGTGCGCAGGTCGGGGTTGCTCGTGACGCCGACGGCGGCGCAGTCCTCGATGACCTGCCGCAACTGCACGCGCGCTTCGTCGAATGCGCCGATGCCGCGCAACAGCCCGGCGTAGCGGATGCGCCGATCCAGCAGCGAAAGGCGGCCGTGCGGCGTGTCGCGCCGCGGAACCAGCAGTTTGGCCCAGGCCTCGCGCGCCTCGTCGTGGCGGCCTTGCGCCCAGAGCGCGCGGGCGCGGGCTTCGTCCATCGTGGCGCCGGTGCAGCCGGTGGCTTCGGCAAGGCGCGCCATGCCTTCGTCGTCGCGCTTCAGGTCGAACAGCAGGCGCGCGCTCGCGCCCTGCGCCCAGCAGGCCAGCGCCGAGGCGCTGCCGCCGTTCGCCATCCACCAGCGCCAGGCCGCGTCGATTTCCGCCAGCGCGTCGTCCTTGCGGCCCTGCCGTTCGCGCAATGCGCCGACGTGGATGCGGAAGGAGGCGATCTGCGCTTCCAGCGGTTCGGTGCGTGCTTGCAACGCGGCCAGGGCGATGCGCAGCAGTTCGTCGGCTTCGTCGAGACGGTCGAGCAGAACCGCCACGCGCGCCCGTTCGATGTGGATCGGGACGAGGTTGGTGTTGTCCGGAGGCAGGATCGCGACGAGGCGCGCGCCGGTTTCGCGCATCAGCGCGTCGGCTTCCGCCCAGCGGCCCTGGCGGCCGAGCGCCTTGCCGTAGTTGATGCCGATCATGTTGGGCGTGTAGTGATCCGGCGGCAGTTTCTCGCGCACCCGCGCGTAGGCTTCGCCTTCCACTTCCACGGCCTCGTCGATGCGGCCGGTGAGTTCGTACAGCACGCCCAGATCCGAGCGCGTGTCGATGGCGGCGATGTCGTCCGGGGCGACGCGGTCGATCAGGGCGATGGCCTGGCGGTAGAGCGATTCCGCCTGTGCCGGATCGTTGTTGGCGTGCGCCTGCTTGGCCTGCATCGACAGCCCGCGCGCCAGCAGCGGATGGTTCGGCGCGTGCGCGCGCAGCGCCGGAACCGCTTCGCCCAGCAGGGCCGCGACGCGCTCCTTGTCCTCGCCGAGCCGCAGCAGCACCCAGGCGTGGCCGATCTGCGCGGCGGCGATGGTTTCGAGCGTGGCGTCGCTCGGGGCGGCGTCGCGCGCGGCGGCGACGGCGGCTTCGTAGTTGGCGATCGCGGCCTCGTGCTGGTCGAGCTGATCCTGCGCGTTGGCGATGGTGAAGAGCAGGTGCGCGGCCAGTTCCGGGCGCGTGGCCGACAACACCGCGGCCTCGCGCGCGCCGTCGCCGAGCAGCTCGGACACCGGCCGCTGCGCCGCTTCGCGGGTGGACAGCGTGGCCGAGTTGAACAGGCCGGTCAGGAAGCTTTCCGCCGCCAGTGCGCGTTCTAGCGCCTGCTGGCGGTGGGCCGATTCGCGCAGCACGCCGGCCGCGCCGACGCCTGCGGCCAGCAGCGCCAGCACGGCCAGCGCGCAGGCTTCGGCGTTGCGCTGCACGAAGCGCCGCACGGTGTAGAGCCAGCGGCGGCGGTACAGCGAGATCGGGCGCTTGGCCAGCGCCGCGCGCACGTCGCGGACGAGGGCTTCGACCTGCGCGTAGCGGCGTTCCGGATCGAATTCCAGCGCGTGCAGCACGATCGCGTCCAGATCGCCATGCAGGCGGCGGCGCAGCGCGGCGGGCGTCGAAGCGCGCGCCGCGGCGGCATCGGGCTTGAGCGCGGCCGAGGGCGGCGTCACGGTGTCGCCGGGCTTGCGGTACAGCGCCGCGGGCGGGCGCGCGCCGCACAGCAGTTCGTACAGCATCACGCCGAGCGCATAGACGTCCATCGCGATGTGCGGCGCGCCGCCCGCGAGTTGTTCGGGCGCGGCGTATTCGGGCGTCAGCACGCGCCACTCGGCGCGGGTGTTCTCGTGGCCGTCGTCGGTGAGGCGCGAGATGCCGAAATCGAGCAGCTTCGGCGCGCCGTCGGCGTTCACCAGCACGTTCGCCGGTTTCAGGTCGCGGTGCACGATCAGGGCGCGGTGCGCCGCGGCGACGGCTTCGCAGACGCGCACGAACAGGCGCAGGCGGCCGTCCACGCCGAGCCTGCGCGCGTCGCAGAACGACAGCAGCGGCTGGCCTTCGACCAGTTCGGTCGCGAGCCACGGCACGCCGGAATCGTCCATGCCGGCCGCGATCAGGCGCGCGATGCCCGGATGCTGCAACTGGCCGATGATGCGCTGCTCGGCGGTGAATCGCTGGCGCAAGGGCGCGGAGACGAGATCGGGGCGCAGCCGTTTCAGCGCGACGCACTGCACCGCGCCGCCCTGTTCGCGGCGGGCGCGATAGACCCAGCTCATGCCGCCGACGCCGAGCAGTTCGGTCAGCTCGAAATCGCCGATGCGGCTGCCGATCAGCGATTCGGGCGCGGGCGGCTCGCGCGCGGCGGCGGCCTGCGCGGCGAGGTCGTCGAGTGCGTTGGGTTTCTCGATCGCGTCCAGTGCGGCCTGCGCGCGCTGGCGCAGCGAGGGCGTCATGTCCGCGAGCAGGGAAGGGCGCGCGGCGGGCGTGGCGTCGAGCAACTGGTCGAGCGCGACGGCGAGGCGTTGCCAGCGGGTCGGCGCGCCGGTCATCCGGCGGTTTTCCCATCCATGCGCGCGAGCAGGGTTCGGGCGGCGATCGCTTCGGAATTGCGCTCCACGCCGAGTGCCGCATAGGTCTTGGCGATCAGTTCCAGATGCCGGCGCGCCGCGTCGAATTCGCCGGCCTCGAACAGCAGCTTCGCGTAGTTCAGGCGCAGGCCGCTGTTGGCGATGATGTCACCGGGCGGCGCGTCGGGCGGCGCCAGCAGGGCTTCGTAGCGTTCGCGGGCGGCGTCGCGGCGGCCCTGCGCCCAGTCGGCGCGGGCGCGGGCCTGTTCGATGAACTGGCCGCCGCAGGTGTCGGGAATCTTGGCCAGCGCGTCGAGCGCGTCGTCGTCGCGGCCCGCGTCGAAGCGCATCCGCACCAGCAGACCGTGGGTGTGGCATGCGGCGAGGGTCCGGTTGGCGCCGCTTTCCGCGTAGATGCGGGCGGCGCGTTCGACTTCGGCCAGCGCGGCGGGGAGGTCGCCGTGCATTTCGTGCATCACGCCGATCGAGGCGTGGATTCGCGCGGTCTGCGGGAGTTTTTCCTCGCCCCGCGCCAGGCCGGCGCGCAGCGCGGCCTGCCAGTAGCGGTCGGCCTCGTCGAGTTTTCCGAGTCGCACGGCGAGCCGGGCGCGGTCGGCATAAAAAGGGATCTGGTCGCCGTGATCGGGCGGCAGCATCCGCGCCAGCGCCTCGCCGTGGGTGTCGAACAGGGCTTCGGCTTCGTGCCACTGGCCGACGCGGAACAGGGCCTGGCCCAGTCCGAAGCCGATGCGATGGGTGAGGATGCGCTCCGGGCCGAGCGACTGGTGGGCCAGCGAATACGCGGCGCGCTGCGCGCCGATGGCTTCGACAAGGCGCCCGTGCTGCATGTGGAAGCCGCCCAGGTTGGTGTAGATCTCGGCGGCCTTGGCGGCGTCGCGTGCGCCGTGATCGAGCGCGGCGAGGGCTTCCTCGTACAGCGCGACGGCGCGTTCCTCGCCGTTTTCCCCGCCCAGTGCGCTGGCGGCGAGGTTCAGGCCTTCGGCCAGTTCGACCGGATCGGTGGTCAGCCGCCGCAGCACGGGCAGGGCGTCGTCCACCAGTTGGCGCGACCGATCCGGCGATTCGTGGTCTTCCGCCAGCACGTTGGCCCGGCCGATGCGGGCGCGCGCCAGCAGCAGTTCGTCGCCCGCCGCCTGCGCCGCGGCCTGGGCCTCGTCCAGGTTGGCGAGTGCGGCCGGGTGCAGGTCGAGCTGATCCTGCAAGGTGGCGATGGCAATGAGCAGGCGCGCCGCCAGTTCCGGTTGCCCGGCGCGCAGCGCGCGGGCCCGCTGCGCGCCTTCGCCGAGCAACTGGCCGACGCTGCGCTGTGCCGCCTCCTCGCCGGAAACCTCGTCCGAGCCGAACATCTCGAGCAGGAAGCGTTCGCTGGCGACGGCGCGCTGCCGCGCCAGTTCGTGCCGTGCCGATTCGCGCAGCACGCCCGCCATGCCGATGCCGATGGCGGCGACCGCCAGCGCGCCGAGCGCGCAGGCCGGCCAGTTGCGCCGCATGAAACGCAGCAGCGGATACAGCCGGTGGTGGCGGCGCAACGAGATCGGGCGATGTTCCAGCACCGCGCGCAGGTCGTCGGCCAGGGTTTCGACCCGCGCGTAGCGGCGCGCCGGATCGAACTCGATGGCGTGCAGCGCGATGGCGTCGAGGTCGCCGTGCAGGCGGCGGCGCAGGGTGGCGGGCGAGGCGTCGCGCGTCTGCGCCGCGGCCGCGTCGACGACCGCCGAAGGCGGCGCGATGGCGTCGTCGCGATGGCGCAACTGCGCGGGCGGCGGGCGCGAGGCGGCCAGCAGTTCGTACAGCATCACGCCGAGCGCATAGACATCCATCGCGATGTGCGGCGCGCCGCCGGAAAGCTGCTCGGGCGCGGCGTATTCGGGCGTCAGCAGGCGCCATTCGGCATGGGTGCGTTCGCCGCCGGCGTTGTCCGCCAGGACGCGGGAAATGCCGAAATCCAGCAGTTTCGGACGGCCCTGCGCATCCACCAGCACGTTCGCCGGTTTCAGGTCGCGGTGCACGACCAGGCTGCTGTGCGCGGCGGCGACGGCTTCGCAGACGCGCACGAACAGGCGCAGGCGTTCGGCGACGTCCAGCCGGTGTTCGTCGCAGAATTTCAGCAGCGGCTGGCCTTCGACCAGTTCGGTCGCCAGCCACGGCACGCCGGAATCGTCCACGCCCGCCGCGATCAGGCGCGCGATGCCCGGATGCTGCAACTGGCCGATGATGCGCTGCTCGACCGCGAAGCGTTGCCGCAGCTGCGCCGAGGACAAGTCCGGGCGCAGCCGTTTCAGTGCGACGCACTGCACCGCGCCGCCCTGTTCGCGGCGGGCGCGATAGACCCAGCTCATGCCGCCGACGCCGAGCAGCTCGGTCAGCTCGAAATCGCCGATACGGCTGCCGAGCAGCGATTCGGGCGCGGGTACGTCGCGCGTGGCGGCGGCCTGCGCGGCGAGGTCGTCGAGCGCGCCGGGTTTTTCGATCGCGTCCAGCGCCGCCTGCGCGCGCTGCCGCAGCGAGGGCGTCATGTCGGCGAGCAGCGCGCCGCGCACGGCGGGTTCGGCGTCGAGCAACTGGTCGAGCGCGACGGCGAGGCGTTGCCAGCGGGTCGGCGTTTCAGTCATGGGCGCTCGGTTCGCTGGCGTCCAGCATCTGCGACAGCAGGCCGCGCGCCAGTTCCCAGTCGCGCACCACGGTGCGTTCGCTGGCGCCGAGCATGGCGGCGGTTTCCCCGGTGCTGAGGCCGGCCAGGCAGCGCAGTTCCAGCACGCGCGCCGCGCGCGGCTGGATTTTCGCGAGCGTTTCCAGCGCCTGGTCGAGCGCGGCGAGGAATTCGCTGTCGTCCTCCATGCCCGGCTCGGGAACGTCGGTCGGATCGTTGACGACGTTGCCGCCGCCGCGCCGCAGCCGGTTTCGGTAACGGGCGTGGTCGATCAACAGGTGCGCCATCGCGGTGCGGGCGTAGCGCAGGAACTGTTCGTGGCCTTCCCAGCCGGGCGATTCGCTCGCGAACACGCGCATGAACAGTTCGTGCACCAGTGCCGTGGGCGTCAGGGTGTGGCCGCTGCGTTCCTCCAGCATCAGGCGGCGGGCCTGGTCGTGCAGTTCCGCGTAGATGCGCTCGAACGCCTCGTTGCGCGCCAGCTGGTCGCCGTGCGCGGCCTGGTTCAGCAATTGCGTCAGCGATGGCGGCGGGTTGATCACGGCAAGGGCGGTCTGGTCGTATGGGGTCATATTGCGGCTGATCTTAGTCCGGCGTTTTGACCTGGGCTAATTCGTGCCGGATTTAACACTTTTTGACACTTCGGTGTGGCGTTTGGGCGCTTTGTGTGACGCCTCTTGCATTGGGTCGGGCATCGAACCGGATTTCGGCTGCGACGGTTTCGAGCGGATTGCCCCCCCTGTTTTTCTCCGATTCGAGCGCCCCCGTCGTTGCCGGCGTTCGATGCCTGGCCCAACTCCAAGGCCGCAACCAGACGGCTTGGCCCTTTGTGGTTCCGGAAAGCTTGCCCGGAGCCGTGTTCCCCACAGGCGAGATCATTCATGTTCCGATTCCCGCGTTCGCTCACAGCATCGTTGCTGGCCATCGCCACATTCCTCACGCCATTTGCGTCGCAGGTCGCGCATGCCGAAGGCAGCCGTTCGCTGCATCCGGCAGGCGCCAGCGACGCCACCGGTGCTCGCGGCATGATGAGCACCTCCTCCACGACGTATTTCCCCGGTTCGACGGTCAACCTCCGTCAGTTCCTCTACGTCTATGCGCAGGAAGGCGAATACATCCTGCTCGGTTCGCGCAACCGCACCGCCGCCAACACCGGCGTGATCCGCATCTTCGCCAGCCCCGGCGGTTCGGGCGATTTCGGCAACAAGGGCAACGAGACGGTTCCGGCCAACGGCACGGCCGTGTACGCCTGCTCCACCGGCACCCAGGGCCTCATCGCCGACCGCAATGCGGAACTGGCCGGCCCGAACAGCGTCGATGGCAGCGCCACCGTTACCAACGGCTGGACGCCGTGCGCCTGGCAGGTTCCCGCCGGCGGCACCGGCATCTACGGCGTGGTGTTCTCGGGCAGCAGCGGCAGCGGCAGCGGTTCTTCGATCGACACGCCGATCACGCACGGCAGCAAGGTGTCGGCCTGGGACATCACCGTGCGCAACTCGGCCAGCACGCTGGACGACCTCAACGGCCGCGTCTTCACCTACGCCTGGGGCGTCAACACCGGCGGCAACAACACCAGCACCGATCTCAACGACCGCGAGCGCCGCCTTTCCACACAGCTGTACTACATCTCCTCGGACGGCTACCGCTACAAGCAGGAGTTCCGCGGCACCGACCCGAACCAGGCCGCGTTCTACGCCAACAGCCGCGGCTTCCTCGATACCAACGGCGATCCGCTCTATCGCGATTTCCGCGGCGCCAGCCATACCGTGACCGGCGGCCGTTCCGCGACCGTCGGCATCACCGCGCAGCGCCCGGAATACCCGGTGTTCTTCAGTGACGTGTCGCCGTCCGGCCCGAACAATGCCGAGGTCAACCGCGTGCTGACCGCGCTGGCGATTCCGCATGCGCCGTTGCAGCCGTTCATGAGCGATCCGGGTTACGTCGGCAACATCGTCGGCAACACCTCGACCGTGAACGGCGGCGGCACCTTCACCTTCAACACCGTCAACACGCTGACCTACGAGATCGTCATCAAGCGCGGCGAAGTCGCCGCGGGCGCCGATCCCAACCACCCGGCGGGCTGCGTGGACGACTACGATCCGGCCAACGACTGCAACGCCACCCTCACCGGCACCGCGCTGACCGGCAGCCACGTGGTGCTGTGGGATGGCCTGGACAACCAGAGCTTTCCGTTCCCGGCGGGCGATTTCCCGTTCAAGATCGCCGGCCGCAACGGCGAAATCCACTTCCCGATCGCCGACATCGAGGGCAACGTCAACGGCGGCCCGACCCTGACCAAGCTCAACGGCAACTTCCTCGGCGGCAATCCCCACATCGTCTATTTCGACGACCGCGGCTACCGCGCCGCCAACGGCCAGCTTGTCGGCGAGGAGAACGCCAGGCTGTGCGGCAACGGCCAGCCGACGCCGGTTCCGACCTACGACCTCATCGGCATCGACTCCAATGAAATCCTCTCCGGCAGCGGAAATACGGCGCTGTACTATCGCCACTGGGGCGCTACCGGCGTCACCGGCAATACCGGCGCCGATTGCAACCCCAACAACTTCTTCGGCGACGCCAAGGGCCTGGATCTGTGGGCGCTGGAGAAATCGGCCGAGTACATCCTCGAAATCGAGATCGTCGAGCCGACTTCCGAAGTCGATGTCGGCACGATCGTCAGCGCCACGCCTGCCGTGGTGGCGGGCGGCACGGCCTACGGCATCATCACCTTCTCCAATGCGGGTACCGATCCGGCCACTGGCGTCAACTACACGGTGACGATCGGCGATCCGTCGAATCCCGACACCTGCCCGTCGGCAGTCACGTTCCCGCTGCTGCCCGCAGGCGTCACGGCGACCTGGAACCCGGCGCCGCTGTGCACGGTCACGTTCACCGGCATGCCGACCACGCTGGCGCCGGGGCAATCTCTCGTCATCAACTTCAGCTACGTGGTCGAAGCCTCCAATCCCGGCCCGATTCCGGTGACCACCACCATCAGCGCCGACAACGAAACCTGCCCGGCCGCGCCGGGGGACAGCTGCGCCAGCAATACCGGCAACGCGCAGACGGGGGTTGCCCGCCCGGTCGTCACCGTGGCCAAGAGCGCCGATCCGGCCAATGGCGAAGAAGTGGACGTCGGAGACACCATCACCTACACCCTCCAGGTGACCGTCGCCAATGCGCCGCTGACCAGCATCCTGACGCTGGATGACACCCTCGGCGCCGGCCTGACCTTCGGCAGCATCAGCAGCAGCCATCCCAGCTTCACCTGCACCGGCAGCCTGAGCTGCACCTTGCCGTCCGGCACGGCGATCGGTACCTACAGCGTGATCTACACCGCGACGGTGGATGCGTCCGCCGTGGTGAGCGTCGCCAACCAGGTGACCGCCAGCGGCGGCGGCGGCGAGAATCCGCCGTCCTGCAGCGCGTGCAGCGTGGAACACCCGCTGGTTCCGCCTCCGTCGTTCCCGTTCTGCCCGGCGGCCGGCGACCCGGCGCAGGTGTTCAGCCTCGTCAATGGCCCCGAAATCTGGGCCTACACGCCGCCTGGTACGGCGCCGGATACCCAACTGCCGCTGCTTCCGGCGACGGTGTCCTCGGATCTCAACGGCCTGATGCTCGATCCCGTGCGCAACCGGCTGTTGTTCATCCAGCGGTCGAGCGGCAGTGAGAACACGCTGTGGGCCTACGATCCCGCCAATGGCGGCTGGTACGTGGCCTATGGCCCCTTTGCGGCGCCCGATTTCCCGCGTGGCGGCTTCAACGCGGCGGGTACGGGCTATCTGATGACAGGTGCCGCCGCCCCGCAGATATGGGAAGTGGAATCGACTTCGCCGTTCGGCTACACCGTGACCAACATCGGCACGATGAATTACGATTTTGCACCGACCCAAACGACGTCGGGCGACATCGCGTTCGACGGCAACGGCATTGCCTGGCTCGCCGTCGGGCAGGACATCTACCACCTCGACCTGAGCGGTGCTGCGCCCTTCACGGCGGTGCGCCAGACGCGCCCGCTGCTCGGCGGCGCGCCCAGCACGATCAACTGGGCCGGCATCGCCTTCGCCGATGACGGCACTTTGATCCTCGCCAACAACGCACCGACGAGCGCGTACTACCAGTACGATCCGGCCACCGGCGTCATCGTCCATCGCGTTGACACCACGGCGGGCGCCTCGCGCGACCTCACCTCGTGCGCCTTCCCGGTGCAACAGGAAGCGGAACTCTCCGTCACCAAGACGCTCTTCGAGGTCAATGGCGGCGCGCCGGGCGCGGCGGTGTATCCGGGCGACGTGCTGACCTACGCCATCACGATCGACAACACCGGCGGCGCCGTCGCCACGCTGTTTGCCGACGATGTGCAGGAAACCGTGCCGAACGGCGGCACGCACGTTGTGGGCGACGACTTCACCTGCGTCACCGAGACGGCGGGTTCGGCCTGCGGCAACACCTCGGCGATCAACGTGGCGGCAGGCGACAGCGTCACGCTGTACTTTGTCGTGCAGTTGGATTCGCCGCTGCCGCTGGCGCAGATCTCCAACGCCGTCGCGATCCCGGGGGAGGTGGATTGCTCGATCGCCCCCAACGACTGCACGGAAAGCACGCCCGTCGGCCCGCGCCTGACCATGGCCAAGACGCTGGAATCCGGCGGCCCGACCATCGAAGCGGGTGAGACGCTCACCTACGCGATCACGCTGACCAACCTGAGCGGCGTGGCTGCCTCGGTTCCGGCGGCCGCCATCGGCGAAACCGTGCCGCTCGGCACCAGCCACGTGGCCGGCGATTCCTTCACCTGCGTTGCCACCACGCCGGGGTCGGCCTGCTCGAACACGGCGGCGGTTGTTGTGCCGCCCAGCGGAACCGCCACGCTGTACTTCACCGTGGTGGTGGACAACCCGATCCCGTCGAGCATTTCCTCCATCGCGAACACGGCCACGCCGCCGCCCGATGTTTCCTGCTCGCCCACCTGCTCGACCAGCAATCCGGTTTCTCCGGTCGTGAGCGTGAGCAAGTCCGCCGATCCGGCCGACGGCACGGCGGTGTCCATCGGCGACACGATCACCTACACCTTGAGCGTGACGGTATCGAACGTGTCCACCCTGAGTGACGTGGTGCTGACGGACACGCTGGCTGACGGCCTGAGCTTCGTCGAAGTCACGGCGAACCCGGGCGGTTTCGCGGCGAACACGGCGGACAACCCGCTGACCTTCACCCTGGCGGCCGGTGCGGCACCG